>OAWV01000307.1_pt1 | contig 42537 bp, 39 predicted proteins | sample 1495551 | NCBI WGS metagenome assembly OAWV01 (sample SAMEA2580245, study PRJEB22360) | human gut metagenome | biome: human gut; feature: human-associated habitat; material: faeces | place: Denmark | collected 2008/2010 | reverse complement strand
GGCGGGGAAGTTACGGAGCTTTTGTGGGACAAAGGGAATACCGTTGAGACGGTATGTTTATTGTCCAAACTTCAAACGAAACAACATATCGAGATTGACTTGAACATGGACGAGCTGGATTTGACTGATGCGGAGAAGAAAGCTACCTATCAAGAGATCAAGGATTATGTGCTGGAGCATAGCGGCTTGAAAGTCAGCAGCTTGTATATCGCACAGGTGAAACAGAAGTGCGGTATCATTGAGCGTGAGAATTACAACAAGCCGAAGTCTGAGGATGCAAAGCAGCCCCAATGCCCACCGGAGAAGGAAAAGGCGATTATGGAGGCATTGAAGCACTTCGGGATGATTTGAGGTGACGAATATGGAGCGCTTGATTTCCTGTGAGTTCAATATGGATACTGCCTGTGTTGAACTGAAATTTGTCGATGGCAGCATGATTTCCATTGACACGATCGCCGTGGAGAACGAGGTTGCCGACAATATGTATCAACGGTCAGAGTTAGACTATCTCATCTACAATGACCCAATTGCCTATGCTGATCTAATTCTTAATGGAAATCCAGAAATCTATTTGAAGACAATAACAGAGTATAAGTCTCTGGACTAATTGAAAGCCGCCAGTTCTGGCACCTTACGGTGTCGGTACTGGCGGCTCTTTTTTACATTTTATCAATCAAAGCAAACACAACGGCTTGCTGATCTTCACTCAATCTTGACCAGCGTTCCAGCAGCTTCTGCTGAGATTCAGTCAAAGAAACAGGTGTGTTGCCTTCAGCAAACAATTGAGATAGCGTGATCCCAAATGCTGTACAGATTTTTTCCAGAGAAGGGATTGTCGGTATCATGTTTTTGCGATACCAGGAAGAAATGGTGGACTGTGGCAAGCCTGAGTGTTCTGCAAGCTGATATTCTGTCCAGCCTCTCGCTTCACGGTATTCAGTTATAGCCGTAAGAATATCTTTCACTACACTCACCCCTTTACTTGCGTTCTCCGTTAATTATAATTCGACAAGTCGTTGCATTTTAATCGTGTTCATCGTATTATTTTAACGATATACAAAAGCAAGAGGGCGTGAAGTAATGAATAACAAAAGCTGTTTTTTTATTGGTCATCGGGAAGCCTCAACGGAGATTCTTCCCGCCCTGGAGAGCGCAATTGAACAACATATTTCTGAATATGGCGTTACAGAGTTTATTGTTGGTGGCTATGGCGGGGTTGGCCGTCTTTTTTCGCCGGCCCTTCTTTCCCCTTTGTCTTGTAGCCAGCGCTGTAATTCGGGCAAAACGGCAACACCCGCAGATTGCGCTGGTACTGTTGCTCCCATATCATCCGGCTGAACGACCGATTGAAAAGCCAAAAGGTTTTGACAGCACCTATTATCCTCCGGACATGGAAAAGGTGCCCCGTCGCCTTGCAATTGTCAGAGCAAACCGATATGTGGTGGATCATGTTGATTATCTGATCGCCTATGCATGGCATTCTGCAAGCAACGCCAGAGAATTGGCAGAGTATGCGCAGAAGCGGGAGAGAAAGGGCTTGATTACAGTGACAATGCTGTAAAGATCGTCTTTAGCTAACTAAAAAGTCATTACTTTTATATTGATTTTTAACTTGCTAAAAGTAATGACTTTATGCTATAATGACGATGACAGATTTCGTCGAAAAGAGGTGGTTTTGTGGCAAAAAAGAAGGCATCTTCCAATGTGAATCCTGATTATGAAGCGATTACAAGTTTTCAGAAAGGTCAGGCATCACGTATTTTCAAGGAAGTGAAAGAACGGGATAAGGTTCTGATCGTCAACAAGCAAAACAAGCCGCAAAACGTTGTTATCTCATACGAGCGATATTTACGGCTCAGAGAAGAAGGAGCAGATATCTAATGAACGAACAAGCAAATTTCATATGGAGTATCGCAGACCTGCTCCGTGGTGATTTTAAGCAAAGCGAATACGGCAAGGTGATCCTGCCATTTACTGTCCTGCGCCGTTTTGACTGTGTGTTGGCCCCTTCCAAAGCAAAGATCCTGGAAGCAAACAAAACGCTTACTGTCAGCAACAAACGACCCATTTTCAAGCGTATGACCGGCCACGACTACTACAACATCAGCCAGTTTGATTTTGAAAAGCTGATGGATGACAGCAATGCCATTGAAGCGAACCTGCGTGATTACATAAATGGTTTCTCCGAGGATGTCCGTGAGATCATGGATAACTTTGAAATCTTCGGTGTAATTGACAAGCTCTCCCGTGCAAACCTGCTGTACTTGGTCGTACAGCGGTTTGCCGAGATTGATATGAGCGATACCCAGATTGATAACCTGGAAATGGGCTATATGTTTGAAGAACTAATCCGCCGGTTCTCTGAACAATCGAACGAGACCGCTGGTGAGCACTTTACGCCCCGTGAGGTTATTGAGCTGATGGTGGAAGTACTGCTTGATCCTGATATGGACGAGATTGCCACCACCGATGGCAAGGTTATCACCATTCTTGATCCTGCCTGTGGCACGGGCGGTATGCTCTCTGTGGCTCAGAATAAGATGCAGGCATTGAACGCCACTACCAGAGTGATCCCCTTTGGTCAAGAATTGAATCCCGAAACATATGCCACCTGCTGCTCTGACATGATCCTTAAGGGAAACACCAACAGCCGAATTGTTCTGGGCAACAGCTTTAATGAAGATGGTTTTCAGGGACAGACCTTCGACTATATGCTGAGCAATCCGCCCTTTGGCGTGGAATGGAAGAAAGTTGAGAAATTTATCAAGGACGAAGCTAAAAACAAAGGCTATAGTGGCCGTTTTGGCGCTGGTTTGCCACGTATTTCTGATGGTTCTTTCTTATTCCTACAGCATCTGATCTCCAAGATGAATGCACCGGAGAATGGCGGCAGCCGCATCGGGATCGTCTTTAATGGGTCTCCCATGTTTTCCGGCGATGCTGGCAGCGGTGAAAGCGAGATCCGCCGCTGGATCATCGAAAATGATCTGTTAGAAGCCATTATTGGCCTGCCTGACCAGCTGTTCTACAATACCGGGATTACCACATACATTTGGATTCTCACCAACCGGAAAGAGAATCGCAGAAAGGGCAAGGTGCGTCTGATCAACGGTGCCGGTTTCTATGAGAAGATGCGTAAAGGACTGGGTAATAAACGAAATATGATCAGCCCGGAAAACCGAGCAGAAAATGTTCGTCTGTACAGCACTTATGAACCGGATGAGAATTATATGGATTTAGACAACGATGATTTTGGCTATCGGAAAATCGTTGTGGAGCGTCCTTTGCTGAATGAGGACGGCACCCCAGTAACTGATCGTAAGGGTAGCAGAAAAGCGGATGCCTCCCTTCGTGACTACGAGATAGTACCACTGAAGGAAGACATCCACGAATATTTCCGCCGAGAGGTGCTGCCATTCGTTCCCGATGCCTGGATTGATGAAAGTAAGACCAAAATTGGATATGAAATTCCGTTTACCCGTTATTTCTATAAGTTCACTCCGTTGCGTGACAGCTCTGTGATTATGGAGGATATCAAGGCTCTGGAGGTACGCATTCAGAGCCGTCTTGCGGAGGTGTTCTCCGAATGAAAACATACGAAAGTTATAGGAAAAGCCTAATTCCGTGGGTAGATATGCTGCCAGACCAGTGGACCGAGTCTCGCTTGCGTTATTTAGGAACACTAAACGCAGGAGGAGTTGATAAAAAGAGCAACGAGGGTGAAGAACTCTATAAATCTGTTCACTATATGGATGTGTACAGGGGGTCTTTGCAAAATATTTATGATCACGATGATTATCTAATCGTGTCCGCCACTTCACAAAAGCGGAATAATTGCACGCTGAAAAAAGGAGATGTTCTATTTACGACATCCTCTGAGACACCAGACGACATTGGTCATTCGTGTGTAATTGGCGAAGATATGCAAGATACATTATTTGGTTATCATCTGATTCGCTTTAGACCTATAGCGAAGATTGATTTCCAATTTAGTAAATATTTATTGGGAGCCCATTATTTGCGGTCATGGTTGTCCTATCGTGCTGTCGGCATGACAAGATACGGAGTATCAAACAGTGATTTCTCCGATGCACGAATCATGCTTCCTCCGATTGATGAGCAACAAAGGATGGCTACATACCTGGATCGCAAGGTTTGTGCAATTGACGAAATTATTAGAAGCAAACAGGAACTCATTGATTTACTGATTGAAAAAAGAATAGTCATCATTTGTGAGACCGTCATGCGGGGAATTAACCCAGCAGTTTCAATGAAAGATAGTGGGATCGAGTGGATTGGCCAAATACCTTCGCACTGGCAAGTTCTTACCAATCATCAGCTGTTTGCTGAAAGGAACGTAAAGAGTGATAAAACGGATGAAGTGTTGTTGAGCGTAACAAAACATCTCGGTGTAATTTTACAGTCACAAGCAAAAGAGATGGGACTTGCAACCGTTGCTCCGGCAGAAACTACAGAGGGCTACAAAGTGGTTTGCAAGGGTGATCTGGTCATGAATATCATGCGTGCAAAAGACGGCAGCTATGGTATCTCCGATTATGATGGCGTAATTTCTCCAGCTTACTGCATCTATTACACCCGTCAACGGGCCAACCCACAGTATCTGTACTATCTGTTCAAGACGCCAATGTACATGGAGATTTTCAAAAATTACTCTACGGGCATTGCGGAACACCGGATGCGGCTATACCCTGTAAACTTTTTCAAGATTCCTGCTGTTGTGCCTCCTCTGGAGGAACAGAATGAGATCGTTGCATATTTGGACAAGCGTGTAAAAGATATCGACGAGCTGATTTCTCTGACCCAGCAGCAGATCGAAAAACTAAAGGAATACCGCCAGAGTGTTATCTCTGAAGTGGTAACTGGAAAGGTGGCAGTGGTATGACATATCAAGAATTGTCACCGCAGGGCGAAGCTCTGCTGAAAGAAATAATTGACCTTCAGACCAGCGGTAAGGACAACACTGCCCATTGGAACGAACGTTTTCAGAATTTGTCATTCCAGGAAGAAAATCTTCTCCGGGATACCTTCCGTGAACTGAGAGAATGTGGATATATAAAAACCCAATGGGCTGACAATATCCCATATTATCTTGCAGTCACGGTGGATGGAAAGAACTACGAGGCCAATAAAAAGGCAGCAAAAAAAGCCGAGAGAAAGCTCTCCCGGCGGGAATGGAAAATCGCCATCGTCTCCGCCATCATTGGCGGTTTGGTTGGCCTGATTCCGTGGATTTGCACTCTGATAGGAGGTGGTCAGTAATGGCAATCGAAACCAAGGAGATTACCTTTGAGCGTGAAATTGAATACAGCCTGCTTGACCACGGCGGATACATCAAAGGTAATCCTCGTGACTATAATCGGGAGTTTGCTGTTGACACAAAACAACTGTTCCACTTCCTCCAGGAGAGTCAACCTGCGGAATGGGCCAAACTATGCAAGAAACATGGCGATGACGTGGAAACCGGCTTTCTAAAAAAGCTGTACCGGGATTTAGATACCCATGGTATGCTGTATGTTCTTCGCCATGGCATCGTGGATGCCCCGGCGAAGTTCTCCATGTGCTTCTTCAAGCCTGCCAGCGGTATGAATCAGACCAGTCAGGCACTTTATGAGAAAAATATTCTCTCCATTACCCGGCAGGTACATTACAGTCTGAAAAACGAAAACTCTATTGATGTCGTTTTATTTATCAATGGCTTGCCGGTGGCAACTTTGGAATTGAAAAATCCGGCGACCGGTCAGACCGTCGAAAATGCAAAGCATCAGTACATGAAAGATCGTGATCCTCGAGAGCTGCTACTTTCTTTCAAATCCCGGTGCCTGGTTCACTTTGCTGTAGATACCGACGAAGTATGGATGGCCTCCAAGCTGGACGGTATCAATACATACTTCCTGCCATTCAACAAAGGCAATAATGGTGGCAAGGGAAATCCCGTCGGCAGTGGAACATACCGCACTTCCTATTTGTGGGACGAAGTGTTGCAGAAGGACAGCTTGCTGGATATCGTTCAGCGATTTATCCATCTTCAGGAGGACAAAAAGAATCCCAAGAAGTCCGTAATGATCTTCCCACGCTATCATCAGTTGGATGTCGTTCGCAAATTGGTTGCCGATGTATACGAGCATGGCACCGGACGTAACTACTTGATTCAGCACAGCGCAGGCAGTGGTAAATCCAATTCCATCTCCTGGCTGGCACACCACCTGTCCAATCTGCACGACAAAAATGATAAAGTTATATTCAACAGCATTATCGTGATTACTGACCGTCTGGTGCTGGACAAGCAGCTGCAGGACACAATCTATCAGTTTGAACACGTGGAAGGTGTTGTTGTTAAGATTGACAACAATGCGACTCAACTGGCTGACGCTCTAAACACAGGCAAGAAGATTATCATCACTACGTTGCAGAAGTTCCCATTCATTCTTGAAAAAGTGGACGATCTGAGTGGAAAACGGTTTGCCATCATCGTTGATGAGGCTCATTCTTCACAGACCGGCGAAGCCAGCAAAAAGATGAAAGCAATTCTGGGCGATACAGAAGGGCTGACCGAAGAAGAACAGCTTCAGAAGGTTGCCGACGAAGAAGCCAAAGAGGAGCATAAACAGTCTGATAGCGAGGATGAGATCACCAAGGAAATGGCCACTCACGGCCGTTTGGCAAATTTGTCCTTCTTCGCATTTACCGCAACACCCAAGGCAAAGACTCTGGAAATGTTCGGTACGCCTGATGCAAACGGAATTCCTCGGGCGTTCCATATCTACTCTATGAAGCAGGCAATTCAGGAGGGTTTTATCCTGGATGTCTTGAAAAACTATGTGACCTATGATACCTACTTCAAGATCGGCAAGAAGATTGCGGATGATCCTCGCTATGAAAAGAGTAAGGCGAACAAGGCTCTGGGCAAATTCCTGAGCCTGCATCCGCATAATTTGGCGCAAAAAACGCAGATCATTGTAGAGCATTTCCGTACCGTCACCAAGAACAAGATTGGCGGCAAGGCTAAGGCCATGGTTGTCACCGGTTCCCGTTTGCACGCTGTTCGCTACTATCAGGAATTCCAGCGGTATATCAAGAAGATGGGTTATGAAAATGAGCTTGGAATCCTGATTGCTTTCTCTGGGACTGTACGTGACGGCGGCGAGGAATACACCGAAGTCAGCCTGAATGGAATTAAGGAAAGCGAACTGCCAGAGAAGTTCCACGGCGGTGAATATCAGGTGCTGCTGGTTGCAGAAAAGTATCAGACTGGCTTTGACGAACCGCTGCTGCATACCATGTTTGTTGATAAGAAGCTCAGCGGCGTAAAGGCTGTACAGACCCTTTCACGCCTGAATCGAACCTGCTTTGGTAAAGAAGATACTTTCGTGCTGGATTTCGTAAATTCAGCAGAAGATATCCGTGCGGCATTTGCCCCGTATTACGAGGAAACTACCATCGAAGAAACTACTGACGCAAATATTGTCTATGAACTAAAATCCAAGCTGGACGAATTCCGAGTCTACTGGGCAAGTGAGATTGAATCTTTTGCAAAGGTATTTTTCAAGCCCAGCAAAAAACAGGGCAATATGGACTTTGGCGTCCTCAATAGCTTCCTCGACTCTGCTGTGGATCGGTACAAGGGATTGGAAGAAAATGAGCAGGAAGAATTCAAATCTACGCTGACTAAGTTTGTCCGTGCCTATACATTCCTGACAAATATTATTCGGCTGGATGATGCAGACCTCCATAAATTCCACGCCTATGCCAAGTTCCTGCAAAAGAAGCTGCCGAAGCGTGAGGGCGGTGGACAGGTGTTCTTGGATGATGAAGTTGCATTGCAGTATTACCGGGTTCAGAAAATTTTCGAAGGTTCCATAGCTTTGGAGCAGAGCGATCCTCTGCCAAACAAAATTCATCCCGGCAAACCAAAGCCGGAAGAAGAAAAGGCACCGCTATCCGAGTTGATCGACAAGATCAATGAGAAGTTCGGCACCGAGTTTACCAACATTGATAAGGTCCTGGAGCAGATTGTTTCTGACATGGATGCCAACGAAGAATTGCGTATCCAGGCTCGCAACAATTCTCAGGAGCATTTCCGTTTCCCATTCAACGATGCTTTTATGGATGTTGTCATTGGACGTATGGCACAGAACCAACAGTTCTGCGAAAGAGTTCTGGACGATGCTAAATTCGGTGATACAGTTCGAGATCTTCTAATCGGCGTTGTGTATGATCGACTGAGGCAGCCGACAGAAACCCGGCTGTAAAAACTATTGCAAGGACATAGACGCATGTCCTGAAAATTGCAGTGCCGATGCGACTGCGTAATGCACGATGCACGAATTCTCTCAGAACACTTATGAGTGCGCTATAATAAAACGCTACAGGTTTCATCAGATTACCGGATGAAATCTGTAGCGTTTTTGTATTTTCGGAGTAAGGGTGCCGAACTGCATTTTGACAGTTTGGGTACCCACAGCAGTAGAAAATACGAGAGGATTCCAAAGGAGGGCATTGCCTGCCTTTTGGCTCTGGGTTTCCAATAGGGGCGAGCAGCATCCCTGTTGGCATAGGGTATCCAAAGGGAAACAGCGTTGCCTTTGGCAGGGGTATCCAAAGGGGGCAGCGCCCATTTTGGCACACGATTTTGCTTGCAAAGTCTAGTGTGTTATACCTTTTGCGACCGCTGACGCTGGAAAGGGGCTGTCTCACGCCAGACAGGCCGTTTCAAGTGGCAGCAGAACAGGCGGATTTTGTGGGCTGAAAGCTACACAAAATGAAGGATTTGCCATGAGCAAAATCCGACTGTTCGGGCGTAGGTGGCGCAGAAAACCTTGTAGCTGTGCGAAAAGATTTTCTGTGTCAACGGGGGCGCAAGAGGTATATAAAAACCCGCCACAGCGGCACGCTTAATTTTCCTCGTCTAAGGGGAGCTCAAGAACTTGTTTGGCAAGCTGCTGGAACAGTTCTGAAGTATTCTCGTCCATTGTGATCACCGTTCCTATGTAGGCAGTAATGGCTGTTGACACATCATCAGCTGTCAATTCAGATTGTGGCTTGTCCGGTAATGCGGCACGAATCCCCTTTACTGCTTCCGCAGTAGCAACCGCTCCACTGGGGTGTTCCTCTGCCATGTTTTCTTTCACATCCCGGATAATTTTCATCAATATGTTTTTGATTTTCTCTATGTCTGCTTCATTACTCTGAATTTTGCTGGAGCTCAGAAAACTCAGGCCTTTTATCATTTCCGTCCGCTTCGAAGGATCGACACTCATCAGCTCTGCAAGCGGATCAGTGGCAAGGTCAATGATCTGGTTTCTTGCCATGATGCCATTTGCAACGGTGTTGCTGAAATAGTTCTTCATCAAAGCACAAAGTTTTGGGAACTGGTCATGCTCCAAAAGTCTGTTTAACACATCAGGGTCAATCGTTTCCAAAATCAGCCTGCGGATTACTTCCTCTGATAATCCCAGCTGGGAAATATCATAGCTTTTCGGTACGCTGATGGGCGTAAGGCAAAGCAGATAATCTGTTGAAACATGGAACACCTTAGCCAACGATACCAAGAGAGAGCTACCTATATTTGTGGTTTCGCCGCTTTCCAACCGGCTGATCTGGGAGTGAGCAACAAATATTTTGTCTGCCAGCTCTTTTTGGCTCCATCCCCTGTCCTGACGCAATAAGCGGACACGGTACGCAGTGGTATTTTCCTGCTCATCATCATAGTTCTTCTTCATGTGCAGCACCTCCCAACCTACTATCATTATAATCTGCCCTGTGCAAATTTGCAATTATTCAAGTCTATACTTCCGGCATTTGCGGCTTTCGTGCATAAACGAAGGCCGCTTATTTTTTGCGGTAAACTTGGCTCACGATCGATCGAAAAGACACTTTGAAAATCGAATGACCGTCCAAACCGAGATAAACCGAAAAGGAACGAGCGCTCCATAAAGGAGACGACACAGCGCCGAGCAGGGTTGCCTGTCAGGAAACGGAATGGGGAGAACGGCTTAACCAAGAGCAAGCAGGAGGATTATCGCTATTTGAATATTTTTGAAACTGTGAAAGCGGCAGTTCCCGTAAGACAAGCTGCCGAGCACTACGGATTGAAAGTCAACCGCAACGGCATGGCTTGCTGCCCGTTCCACAATGACAGGCATCCGAGCTTGAAGCTGAACGAGGAATATTTCTTCTGCTTCGGATGCGGGGCTACCGGGGATGTGATTGACTTTGCGGCGAGACTGTTTGATCTGAGCAGCTACGAAGCGGCGCAAAGGCTGGCTGCGGACTTTGGTATCAGCACCGAACAGGGACAAGCGGTGGCAGCTCCCCGCAAGCCCAAACATCCCCACATCCGGCAGCTCCGGGAGGACGAAATGCTTTGTTTCCGTGTGCTGACGGATTATCTGCATCTGTTGGAAGATTGGAAAGTTTGGTATGCCCCGAAAATGCCGGACGATGATCTGGATGACCGTTTTGTGGAAGCCTGCCAGATGCTTGACCGCATCGAGTATCTGACTGACATTCTGACCGTAGGAGATTTGGAAGAACGTGTTGCTGTGGTGGATGAGCTGATGAAGGATGGCAAGATTGCATTTCTCCAGGACTACACCGCAAGAAAGAGAGAGGAGGATGTACGGTTTGAGCGAGGAAATGACGCAGGCCACGCACTTTGAAAATCCGGCGTGGTTTGACGGTAAGAAAATCAACGAAGCCATGTTCTGCGAAGAATTTCTCCGGGACTATCCAATGATCACGGTGAACGGAGCATTTTTTACGGTCAATGGCAGAGTACACGATGAAAACCGCCTGAAAAAGGTGATCTATGACCGCATCAAGTATTATGTGACCAGCGGCATTGCAAAGAAGGTCACAAACCTGTTGGATGTCATGCGGATGGAGTGCTGTACCGAAAAGCTGCCCCTATATCAAGACCGCATCCATGTGGCGAACGGCACCTATTATCTGAACAGCACATTCAGTCCGGAAAAGGATTTCTGCCGGAATCGTTTGCCTGTCTCCTACAATCCAGAAGCTCCGCAGCCAGTGACATGGCTGCATTTTTTGTCTCAGCTTTTGGAGCCGGAGGACATCCTGACTTTGCAGGAATTTATGGGATACTGCTTTATTCCCTCCACTAAAGGACAGAAGATGCTTTTACTGATCGGCAAAGGCGGCGAGGGCAAAAGCCGCATTGGTATTGTCCTTCGTGCGCTGCTGGGCAGCAACATGAACACAGGCAGTATCGCAAAGGTGGAGACAAGCCCCTTCGCTCGGGCCGATCTGGAACATGAGCTTGTGATGCTGGATGATGATATGAAGCTGGAAGCCTTGCCTCAAACCAATAACATTAAGGCAATCATCACCGCTGAATTGCCGATGGATCTGGAGAAAAAGGGACAGCAGAGCTACCAGGGCGATTTGTATGTGCGCTTTATCGGTTTGGGCAACGGTGTCCTGCAATCTCTCAATGACCACAGCGTGGGCTTTTTCCGCAGACAGATTATCCTTTCCACTAAAGAAAAAGACCCGAACCGGAAAGACGACCCGTATATTGCGGAAAAGATGTGCACCGAAGCAGAGGGTATTTTCCTGTGGGCACTCACGGGCCTGCACCGCCTGATCGCCAACGATTACAGGTTTACACTCAGTCAGTCGGCGCTGGACAACATGGATGCTGCGGTATCGGACGGCAACAACATCATCGAATTTTTAGGCTCCGAGGGGTATATCTGCTTCAAGGCAGATTACGAAGTCAGCTCCAAAGACCTGTACGCCGTTTACAAGCTGTGGTGTGACGATAACGCCATGAGCAGCCTTTCACAAAAGCGCTTTTGTTCCTTTCTCAAACAGAATGAGAGCCGTTATAACCTTGAATACACCAATAAGGTCAATATTGGCGGCGGAAAGTTCGCCAGAGGTTTTGTCGGCATTGAGCTTTTGCAAAGACCGTTTCTGTAAAAACGAAAGTGACCCAAAAATACATGTACCACCCGTATCAAACGTACCACGGTACGGAAGTACGCTTGGTACATGTACTTTCCAGTCCGCCCCACTTCTTTTTGGCAAAAGCATCCGTAATGACCTGTTTTGGGGTATGGATTTTCAAGGGTAGTGAAAACAGGCAAATTTTTGACCGTAGGACGAAATGATTTCATGAAATCGTGCTTCTCTGAACCGTGTACCGTGTTTATGGAATGGTGGGTGTTTTCACTGTTCCAACCCAAATCACACGGAACAGTAAAGTGGGATATGGTCAGATGGGGACAGGACATCACAGGAGAAATTCTGGACGGATTTCAGAGATTGCATTTTTTCACGATTCGGTATATCTGTTCTACTTTGAAGCGCAGAGTGTTCACCGAACCAACAATGAATTTTTATGGAGGATTTTTTGATATGAATGTACGCAACGAAATCAAGGCACAGATTGTGCGTGCCGGAATGACGATGCAGGAAGTAGTTGACCTGCTACATGATGAATACGGCTGGTCAGACAGCGTTTCCAACCTGTCTGCCAAGTCGCAGCGGGAGAGCATCCGCTATAAAGAGGTTTTGGAACTGGCTGATGTGTTGGGCTACGACATCGTGTGGCAGAAAGGTCGGGAAAAATAATGGAAAAAGGACAGTTTGCTATTTTGAGATTTGCCAAGTATAAGGGGCCGGAGATCGGGCGCATTGAGGCCCACAATGAGCGTACCAAAGAAGAGTACGCAAGCAATCCGGATATTGATACCAGCCGCAGTCATTTGAATTTCCACCTTGTTAAGCCGGAAAGAAAGTACCGGGCAGAGTCCGAACGGCAGATTGCCGCAGCCGGATGCCGTACTCGCTCCGACAGTGTTCGTGTGGTGGAAGCGCTGATTACCGTAAGCCCGGAATTTTTCAAGGGCAAGAAACGGGCTGAGATCAAGGAATTCTTCAATGAAGCGTTGGAGTTTATCCGACAGAACCAATCCCCCAAAACCATTATATCTGCCGTGGTGCATATGGACGAGAAAACGCCCCATATGCACCTTTCTTTTGTCCCGCTGACAGAGGACAAGCGGCTCAGCGCCAAAGAGATCGTGGGCAACAAGAAAAAGCTGACATGGTGGCAAGACAAGTTCTGGGAACACATGGTCAAAAAATATCCGGTATTGGAGCGTGGTGAGAGTGCCAGCGAGACTGGTCGGGACCATATTCCGCCGAGAGTGTTCAAACAGATGACCCGTCTGACAAAGCAGATGGAAAAGCTGGACGCCATGCTTTCCGATGTGAAGTTCACCAATTACAAGGAACGGACAGCGCAGATCGCAGCATTTCTGGAGGAATATGTCCCGGATGTGGCGGCGATGGAAACGCAGATGAAGAAATATCAGAGGTGCTTTACCACAGCCGAGTCTGAGAAAAAGGCACTGAAAAAGAAAAACGATGATCTGACGGTAGCTCTGGAAAAGAGCCAGCAGCAGAGTACCGTCAAGAAGTTACAGGAAGCAAGGCTGCAAAGCGATTATGAACGGGTAAGAGGAATTCTTGACCGTATCCCTCCGGAGATCATCCGGGCGTACACACAGCGTGGCAGTAAGAAACAGGAGGTAAACCATTATAGCGGATTGGAATAAAGATGAATGGAGCGGCTTTGCCGATTTACTTGCCAACTTAATAGAAAAATATGCGGTGGTTCTGGACATTGACAATCTTCCAGAGCCGCCGCACTGTTTTGCGGAAGAAACTGCTGGAACTGCGAATATTCCCGAACAGCCAGAGGACACTATTGAAAAAGCCAAAACGACATGATATAATAATCGTGTGATAAGTGTCCAAACCTTACTCTGAGAGAGCTTCGGAGTAAGGATACATAAAGGTGCCATAGCTGTGGCACGAATGAGGATTGTGAGATGAAAAAAGAAAAGACAAAAGTATATATCTATACGAGAGTATCCACCGCCATGCAGATTGACGGATACTCTCTGGATGCCCAGAAGTCAAGAATGAAAGCCTTTGCCGAGTACAATGATTATGAGATAGCCGGTGAGTATGAGGACGCCGGTAAGTCTGGCAAATCCATTGAGGGCAGAGCCGAGTTTAATCGAATGATGGAGGATATAAAATCCGGGAAAGATGGTGTCTCTTTCGTGCTGGTGTTCAAGTTGTCCCGCTTCGGAAGAAATGCGGCAGACGTATTGTCCACTTTGCAGGTCATGCAGGATTTCGGCGTCAATCTGATCTGCGTGGAGGATGGGATTGATTCCTCCAAGGATGCCGGAAAGCTGATGATCTCCGTTCTTTCAGCGGTTGCAGAGATTGAGCGAGAAAACATCCGTGTCCAAACAATGGAGGGCAGAATCCAGAAAGCTCGTGAGGGCAAATGGAACGGCGGGTTTGCGCCCTATGGCTACAAGCTGGAAAATGGCCAGCTTTTTATCAACGAGGAAGAAGCGGTTGCAATTCGTGTGATCTTCGATCAGTATGTGCATACTGATATGGGCGCAAACGGTCTTGCCAAATATCTTGACCAACATGGTATTCACAAAATCCAACGGCAAAACGGCAAAAATCCGCTGTTCGATGCGTCCCTTATCCGGAGAGTACTGAAAAACCCTGTGTACTGTGGGAAGATCGCCTATGGCAGACGCAGAACAGAAAAGGTGCATGGCACCAGGAACGATTACCGGCTTGTAGAGCAGGATGATTATCTGCTGGTGGATGGCCAGCATGAGGGGATCGTGTCGGAAGAACTCTGGCACGAAGCACAGGTGAAACTGCTGGCGCAGGCTGAAAAGTATGAACACGTGAACCGTGGCAAGGACACCAAGGTGCATCTTTTGTCTGGTATCGTCAAATGCCCGGTCTGTGGAGCCGGGATGTATGGCAACAAGAGCATCAAGCACAAGTCGGATGGAACAAAGTACAAGGATTTCTTCTATTACGGCTGCAAGCACCGCACTATGACCCGTGGGCACAAGTGCGACTATCGAAAGCAGATTCACGAGGAACTGTTGGACAGTGCTGTGGCAGAGGTTATTGTGAAGTTGGTCAGCAATCCCAAGTTTGCCGCCATGATGCAGGAAAAAATCAACATGAAGGTGGACACGACTTCCATTGAGCAGGAGATTGCCAGTTACGAAAAACAGCTCCGGCAGTGTTATGCCGTGAAATCAAAGCTGATGGAAGAAATAGATTCCCTTGACCCAGACGATAAACACTACTACAAACGCAAGGCAGACCTTGATGATCGCCTTTACAAGATGTATGATAAAATTGAGGACATGGAGAATCTGCTCGTCGCCGCCAGAGCGAAAAAAATGGCGATCGAAGCGGAGAAACTCACCGGAGATAACATCTACAAAGTACTGATCTACTTTGATAAGCTGTACGCTGTTATGAATGAGCAGGAAAAGCGACAATTGATGGAGTCGCTGATTTCCGAGATTCAGATTTATCCGGAACGCCAGCCCAACGGACAGTGGCTGAAGTCCATCAAATTCAGGCTCCCGATCATTGAGGAAAATATGAGTTTGAGTTTGGACAATGATACGCAAGTTGAGTCCATTGTCCTGTTGCAGCGGAAAGAGTGAGGTGAGAAAGAAGGAATATAGGGGAAATCAAGATGGAGAAAATATTGAAAAACTGTATTCAGTGTAAGGTGTGTGGGGAGGTGATTGAATCGAAATCGGTGCATGATTTTAAGACCTGTTCCTGCGGCGCTTGCAGCGTGGATGGCGGTTTGGAATATCTGCGGAGAGTAGCAGGTGATAAGGAAAGTTATGTAGAACTGTCGATAACAGAAGAAATCACTGATACAAAATAAGTATAGAGGATATGCAGACGTAAGGGCGAACATGCTTTTACGTCTTTTTTCTTATGGGGAGGTGGAAAAGCTTTACGAAGAAAGTCAGATTAATACCAGTTCCGACTAAAGAACCAAAGTGTTTGAGGGTAGCGGCCTATTGCCGTGTCAGTACAAGGAGTAAAGAACAGAAGGCCAGTCTGTTTCGTCAAATGTGGGCATATATGAGTCAGATACTGAATCAACCATATTGGGAATTTGCCGGAATTTTCTATGATTTTGGAAAAAGCGGATTACGGAAAAAAGGGCGAACAGGGTTAGAAAAGATGCTAAAACAGGCGGATGCTGAGGAGGTAGATTACATACTCACCAAATCGGTGAGCAGAGTGTCGAGGGACACATTGGAGATTCTAAACATAGTCAGATATTTAAAGGAAAGGGGTATTTCAATGTATTTTGAAAATGAAAAGCTGGATTCTATGAATCCCGAAACTGAGGCATATATTACATTAGCGGGTGCGGTGGCACAGGAGGAGAGCAGAAATATGAGTGAGAATATGCAATGGGCGGTTACAAGAAACTTTGAACAGGGGATTTTTACAAATCATAAGGCATTTATGGGATATCGGTGTATAAACGGAGAATTGGAAATAGTGCTAGAACAGGCAGAAGTAGTGAAACATATATTTGATTTATATCTGGCAGGGAATACCTTTTCACAGATTAAGGTGGAATTAGAAAAACAGAAGATAAAAACGGCGACAGGAAAGGAAATTTGGGATGTCACGACCATTCAGAAAATGTTGAAAAACGAAAAATACATGGGTGATGCCCTGATGCAGAAAACTTATACCGTGGATTTCCTGACCAAGAAGAAAGTCATGAATCGGGGCATCGTACCGCAATACTACATTGAGGACAACCACGAAGCCATCATCCCCAAGGAATTGTTCCACCGGGTGCAGGAGGAAAAGGCAAGGCGTTCCGCCATCTACCGGCCAGCGGCTAAGAAAAAAGCCAGCCGGTCAAAGGCAAATACAACTCCAAGTATGTGCTGTCAGACATCTGCGTCTGCGCCGAGTGCGGCCAGCCTTACCACAGGCAGGGATGGTCAAAGTATGGGCAGAAGAAAGCAGTGTGGCGCTGCGACAGCCGCTTAAAATACGGCTCCAAGCGGTGCAAACACTCGCCCACCTTGAAAGAGGAAAACCTGCACGAAGCGATTATGACTGCCATCAACAGCGTAGTGGAGGATCAGGGCGAATTTGTGCAGGCGTTCCGGGAGAACGTGATCCGGATCATAGGAAGCTACTCCCCAAAGAGTGAACCGACCGAATATGATGAGAAAATCGAACAGCTTCAGCAGAAAATGATGACACTCATTGAGGACAGCGCCAAGGCAGAATGCGCCGATGAGATCTTCGATAAAGAGTATCGTGTCATCGCCGATGAGATCAAGGAACTGAAGAAGAAAAAGGCGAAAGTCATCCGGGAACGCTAGCTTGCCGAATCCTATGACCAGCGGCTGCAGGATATGGAAAGCTACATGAAGAAAACCAGCTACTTAAAGCGGGAATTTGACGATGACCTTGTCCGCAGGCTGCTGCAGACAGTCAAGGTTATAAACGAGAGCAAAATAGAAATACAATTTAAGTCCGGCATTGTCATGACGCAGCGGATTGATCTTGCTGACTGATTAGACGGCGGGAGCAGAGAAAAAGATCATGCTCCTGCCCGGTACATAACACCGCTAAGAACAAAATTCTCAGACATGGAGCTGAGAGTTTTGTTGTTGGCAGTGTTTGAAAAGCAGCTATTTCTATGAATTTTATTGTTTCGTCTATCAATATGTTGTACAAACGATACTGGTAAGAATATGACGCTTGAGCCGTTGTTGGTTCGAGCGCTTTATTGTTGGCAGTGTTTAAACTATCAACAAATTCATATCTGGCGGTGCATCATATCGCCAAGAACGCAAATTCATGTTATAATCTTATCAGGCAAAAGTGAAGTAAAATATGGGAGCAGGAAAGCAATGCGGCGGCGGTCCGTTCTGACGAATCATAAGGATTCCGACAAGGCCAAACTGCGCTTTTTGGGAATCTTTTTCACACACTCAACACATGTGGAGAGTATTGTCTTGATGTCGAGGAAGAAAACTTGATTTACAAAGGTTTATTATGTTAACAAAACCGTCTACTCAATCTAAAGTGTGTTTTTGTGTTTGTGGGAACATATCAATAAATGTTAAAAGAATATTTTATATTTAATTAGGTTAGGATAAGAGAAATTAACATATATAAATAAAGTATAAAAGGTAGCTTTTGTAATGATACTATGAAAATTTTAATATGGACTATATTTCAACAAAAAATAGTATATAAGTATTTGAATGAATTATGCATACAAGTACTAAATGTGCGAAGAAATAGTGAATGAGCTAACAAAAATTTAAAAGGACGGTTAATAATGGAAAGAGAATATGTTTGGGAAGGCACGTATGGAGATAGAACGTCTTTGAAAATTATATTGAAGAAAATCTTAAAAGAACAAGATGCATCATCGTTACAAATGCTTGCAGCTTTTGTTAATAACAATCCATATAATTTAGAATTCTTTATTGTAATTAGCTATGAAGTACCTCAAAAAACCATGTTAATAACATGATAGAGTTATTTGAGGATAAGGGGCTAACACAAAGAAAAGATTTAACACTCAATCAAATGATTAGTGAGATAGGGAATAGGCGTTTTAATTCATGTACTTTTCTTGATGAATATAGTGTAGAGTTGCTGTTTGATTCTTTGTTCTTCTTTCCAGAAATATCTGAGTTAGAGAAAAAAGGGTATTATATGATTCCTTTTGGAAAAAAGCAACAAGTTTTTATCAGTCATTCATCAGTAGATAAAAAAGAAGTAGAGAAGATAATTCCATATCTTAATGCTCAGAATCTGCCAGTATGGTTTGACAAGTATAGTATATCTGCTGGTATGTCAATAACAAATAGTGTTCAGGAAGGAATTGATGATTCCAATATTGTTATTTTATGGATTACCGAAAGTTTTTTGGCTTCAAAATGGTGCAAAACTGAGATGACAGCATTTATAAAAAAATTAATAGAAGAAAATTGCCTTATTCTAACAGTTTTGGATGATGGGATTGATGTTTCAAGATTACCTTTATTTTTAAGAGATATCAAATATATCCAAAAAAATGAAAGATCTGTTTTTGAAATAGCAGAAGAAATAGTGAAAAGTATTAAAAATAATAAATGAAACAGTTATACATATGCAAATGGTAGCAACTGTTCATTTATCGGAGTGAGAGTTTGGGTATAACGTGATGTTGGGTATATTTCTACAAACAATATATTGTGGATATGTTCTCACGGGCAAGTGAATATACTGCTTTGACATTTATGCAATCAGCTTATGGCATGTGGAAACTGTGGTACTTTTATCTAACTATAACTAAGTTATAAATTCACATTGAACTACAGAAAGATGATTTGATTTTTATTCAACTTTATTCCTAACTTCTTTATAAGAATTCAAATTGAATCATCAATTAAGACCGAACCAAAAAGGAGGATATACAATGAATTTAAAAGGTAAACAAGTTATTAATTGCGTTTTTGGTGAGGGTACTGTAATTAATCAAGATGAAACTTATATTACTGTTGAATTTATTTCAAAGACTAGCAAATTTGTGTATCCAGAAGCATTTGAGAGATTCTTGAAAGCTAAAGATGAAACTGTACAGACACAAATTGATTCGTTACTGAATAGAAAAAAGGAAATAAAAATGGCATGTGCAGAGACTGAAAAAAATGTAATGTTGGAAAATTTGAATAATATAAAAAAAGGAAAGTCCCAGACAATGGATGAGTTGTTTTCAAAAGACTATCATGTAGAATACCTTGCAAAAGAGACTATCTTAACTTATAAGGAGGTTGAGGAACGATATGGAATTAAAATTTCTGGATTTGGAAGAGGGATTAATATAACTCCTTGTGCAGTTATACTGATCTCATCGATAGCTAAATCAAAAGGTAATTTCATTTATCATGACAAATGGACTGATTCAGGTGATTACTTATATTCAGGAGAAGGTAAAACCGGTAATCAATCTATGACAAAAGGAAATCTTGCTATTAAAAATGCTGCTCATGATGGAAAGAAAATTCATCTGTTTGTTAAATTTTCCCCACAAGAATATTACTATCAAGGCGTTTTTGAATTACTAAATTATAAATATGAAGATGAAATAGATGAAAACTCTAATCTTCGTAAAGAATATAAATTTTGTTTGAGGAGAGTTTACGAATAAATAAGTTTAAATATGATATTGATGAGAATATTTGTAATCTTTTAACAGAATACAAACGATTAAGAAAGGGTAAATAAAAATATGTTCCTCTTGAAAAAAGCGAAATTCTCCGAAAGTAATTTCACATTGAAAATTTATCATAGCACTAGTATTATCGTTTATTGTATAGTTTTAAAATATGAATCTATGTAGTTCAGGATGATCGTAAAGTTAATAAGGATAATAGGAAATGGAAAGGAAATCTTCTAATATGACATCATCGATATTACCTTCACTCGAAATTAAAACTTGGTCAGAACAATCACTGATCTGTTTGACAGAAGAGATAGTCCAGCGCAGTGCTCTGCCGCTGATTCTTATCGACGGTGCTGCCGGTTCTGGAAAAACAACATTAGCTTTAAAGCTTGCGGCAGAGCTGCAGGCCAATCTCGTTCATACAGATGATGTCTGTTGGCATGCGGATCCAATTCATTGGGATGAAGAAATGATTCAGGGGATTATCAAGCCTTGGCGTGATGACGAAAAAGTAGCATACAGACCTACTGGATGGATTAAAAAGAATCATGAAGGTTTTATTGAGGTGAATCCAGATCGAGCTCTCATCGTTGAAGGAATGGGAGCCTGCAGAAAAAGATTGCGTGACAAAGCTGATTATTCCATTTGGGTGGATACAGAACCTGATCTAGCGCGTTCCCGTGTGGTTCAGCGTGATCTTGCCAAAGGTGAAAATGGCGGAACAATCGAGTCTGTCACACAATTTGCTGATTGGTGGGATTCATTGTTAAATCCTTTGTTTTTAAAAGAAGAACCATGGAAATATGTCGATGTCATTATTCAAGGTTCACAATCTGATTTAAAATCAAATCTTCTAAAAATCCACATCCCCCAATTTTGACGTAGCTTTATATTCTTTTAAATCGGAGGCTGGATATGAAATATAAAATAGCAGTTGTTGATTTAGATCAAACTCTGCTTTATGAGGATAAAACACTTTCTGAGAGAACAGTTCAAGCTCTATCCAGGTTTGCTCAAAAAGGAAAGGTAGTCGTTGCTACAGGTAGAGCCTATTCGCGTAGTATTGAATATGTTCGCAAGCTAAATGCACAAGGATTAATTGCACTGAACGGTGCTGTTGTTTATGATCAGGAACAAATTGTTGCCAAACAGGAAATCAATGCGGAAAAGACGAAAACGATGATCGAAGCTCTGCTTAAAGCTGATCAAAGCGATGTTTTAGTTATATATCCTGATATTAACTATGGTACAATTTCTGATTTTATAGCTAGTGGATGGTGTAAGAAGCTGGATATGAATAAGTTTAACCCGTTAGAAATTCAGAAAATATTCTGGTTTACACCCTGCCATGAATATTTTGATCAATTTAATGTCAGTCAATATGGTTGCCGTATGATTGTCGATAAGGAAAATCTTGATTGCAGAATCATCATGAATGAAAAAGTGAATAAATTAGAAGGCTTAAAAATATTGTGTAAACGCTGGAACGTGAGTCTTGATGAGATTGTCGCTTTTGGAGATGATATGAACGACTTAGAGTTATTTCAGGAGTGTGGTTGGAGTGTAGCGGTTAGCAATGCCTTGCCAATGATAAAAGAAGTTGCGAAAGAAGTGTGTGCCAGCAATGAAGAAGAGGGTGTGGCACAGTGGATGGAAGCCCATGCTGAATAAGAAAAGCCGAATTGATCTCCATCTCCATTCCTGTGCTTCGGATGGTGTTAGAACACTGCAGGAAATAGTTAATGTTGCTTTGGCCAATAAGATTGATTTTATGGCTTTAACGGATCATGATACGATCCGTAATACGATAGCATTCGCGAAGCTGCTCGCGAGGCAGGCATAGCTGTACTTCATGGTATTGAGGTCAGTGCTCTCTTTCATTCGCAGGTGATTCACATACTTGGATATGGAATAAATCCAGATTTGCCCGTATTGCGAAATTATCAGAATCATTATCAAGAATCTGAAAATCAACAAGCACTGAGAACGATTGCAAACTACCGTAAAAAAGGAGCGCATGTTTGCGAAGCAGAGTATGAACAATACACCTATGACTATCGACGTGGAAGCTGGAAATTGTTCGCTTACCTTCAAGATCAGAAAATCATTTCTACCATGCAGGACTATCAGTCAGAATTAGCGAAAGGACATATTCTTAGATCTGACATCTTGTCAGTAGAAGCTGTGATTGAAATGATTCATCAAGCTCAGGGAGCGGCGGTGATTGCTCATATTTTTGATTATTCAAATCTAAACCCTGAATTGATGTTAAAAACACTCACCAGTCAGGGATTGGATGGAATCGAATGTTATCATACGCATCACAGACCAGAACAATCTCAATGGCTTGCGAATTATGCAAACTTACATCATTTGTTAATCACTGGCGGTTCAGATGATCATGGTCATCTTTCTGATCGGACAATGGGGACGCCGAGGATCACTCTGGATCAATTAAATTTGGGTCCGTTAATGAATAAGATTCAATACTAATAACTTAAATACTCTGACATTTTTGTAAAACAAGCAAGCCTGCCGATGAAGTCAAATAATCTAACAAGAAACAGATGGTTTTTGAGTGAAGTTCACTAAACCCTCTGTTTTTTTGTTGATCATTAGGGAGTAAACAAGGATATCCTGACTTGAGTCCAAAAGATGAAATTGAGATTTTAATTCACGTTCTTCCAATGTTCTATAAGAAATCAGAAGGCGCAGAAACTCCTATTTTCTGCAGCTGCGATTGGGCTGTTTTGAAGTCTTGAATCAGACTGTTTTCTAAAAGCTGGGCAAATAGACTGGAATCGAAATGCTGCAAAGCCTCAGTGAGGGCTCTTGCCTGCATTTGTGCCTCCGTGCTTTCATTTCTCTTGGGAATGCGCAGCGGGTAACCCCAAAGAAACTGCTGAAAGAGCTGAGCGTAAAGCGTGCGAATCGCGGGGGAGTGAGCCTCTTCTGCCAGAATGCCAATAACCCCATAAATCCCCAAACCATAACGCTGCTGCGCATATAAGCGCTCAAGCAACTCAAGCAGCTGGTTTCGCTGCGCTTCCGTCATGGCCAGCAGTGTTTGTTCCGCAACCGCGCGACAGGAACAGGCGCATACATGCAGACTTTCAATAAAGTCGGTTAATCGCCGGCGATAGATGGGCTGAGAAAAATCACAATGGGCGGCAATCTGTTCAAAAGGAAGCACTTGTGTTCCTTTTCCATTGATGGATTTGACAACCCCAATATCATTTAATAAATCTAAAGCCCGCCGCACGGTGCTGACTGACAATTGATTTTCAGCAGCCAATGTCGCAAGGGAAGGTAAAAATTCACCGTTTTTGCGCTGTCCGCGATTAATCTGCTTGATCAAAGTCACCGCAAATGAATAACGCTTTTGATCACTCTTATGATAGAGTTCCCAGGCAAACTGGATTTCCTGAACCGTAGAGTCGGGGCGGATTGATTCATGATAATACTTTCGCAGGGCATTGAGCAGCCAAAGATGAGAGCTTTCGATTAAATTTTGTACTGTCTGCCATTGACCGCTTAAGCTGGCCTCGAGAAGCATGATCTGCTGCGCCTGTTGTTCCTCCAGCATTTTTCGATCCTGAAAAACACTGAAAAAAGGAATGTGAACAAGAATGAATATGCGCCAAATCAATCTTGTCAGCAGTTGGTTTTCTGACTGCCGATGCAGACTGAGAAAGAATTTCAGCGAACGATAGGTCGGCGGAATCTGGGAATCCAATTGTATCACTTTGAGCTGATCCAGTGCCTGAGGCGAAGCTTTTTTCAAACTCAGCAGCTCCATCTTGCCAAACAAAGCCGGCATGGATGCGGCAAGATCCAGCAGCATAGTTCGTCGACTTTCAAAATATTCCTGAATGTTCTGTTGGATCTGATTCTCAGTGCAGCCGGCGGACAAATGTGCCCCTGCTTTTTTGGATAAGGTAATGACCTGTTCCACTTTCAGCCGGCCATAAGCGGCCCGAACAGTTTCTGGAGCAACGCAGAGATAATCGCTCATCTGCTTAATATAAGGAAGCGGATCATGCTGATGGTAGACACCCAATTTGATCTGCGTGATCAGCAGGGTATAGATCAAATTCTGCATATCGTTTTTTTCCTGCATGATCTTTACCTCCCCGTCGTATTTGTTTGATCAATTTTAGCATTTTTTACTGGATGCTTCCAGTTTTGAACCGCTTTTTACGCGATGAGAGTTAATCTTTTTTTCATTTTATGATATGCTATAATAAATTTATATGTGAACAAGGATTGTCTGTCTGAAATTGTATTCAGAAATGAAAATCCCAATTCGATAAATCTGAATCCGAGGAGGCAATCAGGATGGAAACAACAGTGCTGCAGCAGGAAGAACAAGGTCAAACACAGAAGTCCAAAGAGATGCCTGTGACCGCTCCTCGTGATGAACATCAGGATGTAATCGCCAATTTTGAATGGCTGATGTCCGAATATACCGGAAATATATACATCAGTGACATGGAAACCTACGAGCTTTTATTTGTGAACAAGCATGCCTGCGAAACGCTGCAGGGAAAAGCTGAGGAATTCGTCGGCAGGAAATGTTATGAAGTGATTCAGGGACGGAATACTCCTTGTCCTTTCTGTACTAACTCGCTGCTGAAACGCGATGAGGTTTACGAATGGGAATTTGATAATCCCAATCTGAAAAAAACGTTTATGATCAAAAATAAGATCATTGACTGGCAAGGCCGTCAGGCTCGGATTGAACTATCACATGATATGGTCAGTACGGAATACAAGCTGGCCAAAAAGGATCGGGAACGTGATGCGATTATCCGGACTATTCCTGGTGGGTTTGCGCGTGTTGATGCACGGGATATGTCCACGATATTATGGTATGGCGGCGGATTTCTGGATTTAATCGGCTATACAAAAGAACAGTTTGAGGATGAGCTTCACAGTCAATGTACCTATGTTCATCCAGATGATCTTGCCCGGGCGGTCAAAGTGATGCAGAACGCCCAATCCAGCAGTACGGATACCGTGACTGAATGCCGGGTTGTGACCTTCCAAGGGGAAATCAAAATCTTGACTATGACCTTCAGTTATGTCAGCGGAAAAGACAGTTGGGATGGGATTCCTTCCTTTTACAGTGTCGGCATCGATGTGACGCGGGATAGGATTGAACAGTCGCGGCAGCGCAAAGCTCTGGAAGAGGCATACGAAACGTCAAAGCTTGCCAGCGAAGCCAAATCTAATTTTTTGTCCTCGATGTCGCATGATATTCGAACGCCGATGAATGCAATTATCGGCATGGCTACGATCGCGCAGGCCAATCTTGCCTATCCTGAAAAAATTGATAATTGTCTTACGAAAATCCAGCTGTCCAGCCGGCATCTGCTCAATCTGATCAATGAGGTGCTGGATATGTCGAAAATTGAAAGCGGAAAAATTGATCTGACGATGGAAAATGTTGACTTATCGGAATTGGTTCAGAATGTCTATGAAATGAGTAAGCCGTTAGCTTCGCAAAAGAATCAGGAGCTTAAGATTTTTGTCGATCATGTCAGTCACGAAAAGGTCATAACGGATGGGGATCGGCTGCATCAGATCTTGATGAACTTGCTTTCCAATGCGATTAAATATACGCCGGAAGGCGGCCATATCCAATTCCAAATTCGTGAAACAAGGGGGTACAAGCAGGCTAAAGGTTACTATGAGTTCATCTTTACTGATGATGGAATCGGTATCAGTGAGCAATTTCTGCCGCGCTTGTTTGAGCCGTTTTCCCGTGAACAAGATTCACGGATTAATAAAATTCAGGGAACAGGATTGGGTTTGGCAATCACGGACAATATTGTGCGGATGATGAACGGAACCATCGAAGTCCACAGTCAGCTGAATCAGGGCAGTCAATTTATCGTTACCATTCCGCTTGAGGTCGTGCAGGAGGAAGAAGAAAAGGCAGAGGAGTTGATTGGCTGTTCCGTCTTAGTGGCGGATGATGATGAGATCGTGTGTGAAAACGCTGTGCTGCTGTTAGGCGAATTGGGTATCATCGGCAAATCTGCTTCCAGCGGCTATGAGGCTGTTCAAAAAATTCAGGCAGCGCATGAAACCGGACAAGATTTCTTCGCTGTAATTTTGGATTGGAAGATGCCGGGGATGGATGGCTTGGAAACCATCCGCATCATCCGCAATCAGCTCTGGGACAAAATACCGATCATTGTCATCTCCGCTTACGATCTCAGCGAAATTGAGGATGATATGATTAAGGCCGGAGCGGATGCCTTTATTTCCAAACCTCTGTTCAAATCGAAGATTCTGCATGTCCTGGAGCTTTTCTGCACTGCGAAGATACCGACGGCAGCGGAAACCGGACTGGAGCTGAAAGCGCCGGATCTGTGCGGCCGGCGAATTTTGTTGGCGGAAGATAATGAACTGAATCGTGAAATTGCAGTGGAGTTGTTGTCCATGCATGGCCTATTGGTGGACACCGCAGAAAATGGCGCAGAAGCTGTGCACTGTTTTGAAGCTTCGGCGCCGGGGTATTACACGGCAGTTTTAATGGATATCCAAATGCCGGTTATGAATGGCTATCAAGCAACAGCTGCGATACGGCGTCTGCCGCGTCAGGATGCAAAAACTCTGCCGATCATTGCGCTGTCAGCCAATGTCTTTGTGTCTGACGTCAAGTCAGCTCAGGCGGCAGGCATGAATGATCACATTGCTAAACCGATGGATAGCGATAGTTTGATCGCTATCCTGCGTCAGTATATCTGAAGTACTTTGACCGCACCGCTTGCCCACGCATGTTCAGCACGCCAAAAGACAAAGCGCGGGAAAAGACAAGGAAGCAATCAGTGAGGCAGGGAAATTAAAAACTATAATCTGAATGAAAAGCCTTCCCACGGATGTTAAGAAAGGAAGGTTTGTTGTCTTTTGCAGTCTGAAGTCCTGGCTGTTTTCCTTTGTAAAAAAAAGCCAGACACCACGCTTCTGTCTGTATCATTTTCGCGTGAAACTTGTGGAAACGGGAAGTCTGGATCGAATGATAAGCATTGCAACGTGGGAAAAATATGGAAATTCCGCATTTTGTAGAGAAATCCTTGCATTTTATGACCAGGTATGGTTTACTATTCCTGGTCTTTTTATCAAGAATGAGGGAGAGAGTCAGCTCGACGAACTCATACCAACCTGCATGAGGCAAGGTGGTAATGCTGGCAGCGATAAGAAAGCAGGACGATGAACAATGAAGCCTTCTTTCGGGAGGCTTTTCTTATGTGTCATATCTGCCTTGATAAAAAAGACAAGGAGGATAATTTATGAAGAAATTTTTTACCAGTGAATCAGTCACCAGCGGACACCCGGACAAAATCTGTGATGCCATTTCCGATGCGATTTTGGATGAGGCACTCCGTCAAGATCCAGCCAGCAAGATGGCAGTCGAAACAACGATCAAAGACAACCTGATTTTTATCTATGGCGAAGCCAATACCAAGGCCGACCTGCCATTTGAAAAAATCGCGAAGAACAAAATCCGTGAGATCGGCTATACGGAAGAATTTGAAGTGGTCACCAAGGTTTCCAAGCAGTCGGCAGAAATCTATGAGGCTGTGATGCACGATGAAGCTGAAATGGGGGCCGGGGATCAGGGGATCATGTTCGGCTATGCCTGCAATGAAACAGAAAACTACATGCCGATGCCGATCGCTTTGGCGCATCGTCTTGCGGAACGGTTAGAACAAGTTCGCAAGCAGGAAGCTCATTCCATTTTAAAACCGGATGGCAAAACGCAGGTCACCGTGGAGTATGTAGACAACAAGCCGGTTCGTTTGGATACCATCGTCGTTTCGACGCAGCATACTGCTGAGGCATCACAGGAAGAAATCCGTGCTAAGATTATCAATGAAGTGATCCATCCCGTCATCGATGCCCGCTTGATCGACAAGGATACGAAAATTCTCGTGAATCCAAGCGGATCCTTCGTTGTCGGCGGACCGTTTGGCGACAGCGGAACTACGGGCCGGAAGATCGTTGTCGATACTTATGGCGGAATGGGCCGGATCGGCGGCGGCTGTTTCAGCTCAAAGGATCCAAGCAAGGTTGACCGCAGTGCTGCATACTACTGCCGTTTTGTCGCCAAAAACATTGTTGCCGCAGGATTGGCAGATCGGGCTGAAATTGAAGTGTCCTATGCGATCGGCAAGAGCGAACCGATTTCCATTTATGTGGAAACCTTCGGGACCGGCAAGGTCAGCGATGAGGAAATTCTGGAAATTATCCGCACGAATTTCGATTTCCGAGTTTCCAGCATTATCCGTCAGTTGGATCTGAAAAAGCAGATTTACAGCCGTTATTCCGCTTACGGTCACTTTGGCCGTAGCGACTGTGCCTGGGAAAAGATCATTGAGTTAAAGCGCTGACCAGCGCTTTTTCTTGTGTCAAAGGCAGACAAAAAATAAAAATTCAAGTACAATAAGGACAGTTGCAATAGAAACTCAAAAAACGGAGGATTCAGCGAATTCCGCGGTTTTTCTTAACCAGACTCCCATAGAAGAAAAGTAAAAAGAGAAGAAAAGCGCGCGAAGCTTAAAAAAGCATAAGCGAAGCGGACAGAAGATATCCGCGAATAAGCGGCCAAGGAGGAAGAAGATGAATGATTTTTTACCTGTAACCCATAAAGAAATGGAACAGCGCGGCTGGACGCAGCCTGATTTTGTATATGTCAGCGGTGATGCCTATGTAGATCATCCTTCCTTCGGTCCGGCGATTATTACCCGCATGCTGGAAGCCTATGGCTACAAGGTCTGCATGATTGCGCAGCCGGACTGGACCCGGAATGAACCGTTTATGGAATTTGGTGAACCGCGGCTGGGATTTTTGGTGTCTTCCGGCAACATCGATTCCATGGTGAATCATTATTCCGTTTCCAAGCGCCGACGGGACAAGGATAATTACACGGACAATGGGGAAATGGGCAAGCGTCCGGATCGGGCCACAATTGTCTATGCTCAGAAAATCAAACAGCTTTACCCGCATACGCCGGTCATTCTGGGCGGGATTGAAGCTTCACTGCGGCGTTTGGCCCATTACGATTATTGGGATGACAAGGTTCGCCGATCGATCCTGCTGGATTCCGGAGCCGACCTTTTGTTGTACGGCATGGGTGAGAATTCAATTATTGAGCTGGCGGAGGCGCTGGACGGCGGATTGGCCATTCAGGATATTATCTGGATTAAGGGATCTGTCTATAAATGCAAATCTATCGATCATTTGTTTGAATACAAAAGGCTGCCGTCCTTTGAGGAAGTGGCTCAGGATAAACGGAAATATGCTGAAAGCTTCCGCCTTCAGCATCTCAACATTGATGCGATCAAGGCTTCGATTCTGGTCGAACCGTATTCCGGCTGGTATGTCGTTGCGAATACTCCAGCTCTCCCCTTGACTCAGGAACAGATGGATTTTACTTATTCTCTTCCGTATCAACGCACCTTTCATCCGATGTATCATCACATTCCGGCGATTGATGAAGTCCGCTTTTCGATCATTTCCAACCGCGGCTGTTTCGGCAGCTGCGCCTTCTGCGCGCTGACCAATCATCAGGGCCGGGTAATCTCGTCGCGAAGCAAACAATCGATTGTAGAAGAAGCGATCAAAATTACGCAGGATCCTGATTTCAAAGGCTATATTCATGATGTCGGCGGTCCGACTGCGAATTTTTATCACCCTTCCTGCAAAGATCAGCTGCGTCGGGGAACCTGTCCCACAAAGGAATGTCTGCATCCTAAACCGTGCCGAAACCTGGAGGTAACGCATCGGGATTATTTGAGTATTCTGCGGGAACTGCGCGCGCTGCCGGGCGTAAAAAAAGTATTTGTCCGTTCCGGGGTCCGCTACGATTATTTGATGTATGATAAAGATGACACTTTTTTTAGGGAATTGGTGCAGTATCACATTTCCGGACAGCTGAAAGTCGCGCCGGAACATGTCAGCGATAAGGTTCTGGATACAATGGGGAAATGCAATCATGCCTTATATGAGAAATTCCGGGAAAAATATCTGGCACTCAATCAGGAATATGGAAAAAATCAGTTCCTGGTCCCTTATCTGATGAGTTCGCATCCCGGCTGTGATTTGGATGATGCGATCGAACTGGCCTGTTATCTGAAGTCGATCAATCATGTTCCTGAACAAGTTCAGGATTTCTATCCGACGCCGGCTACAATCTCGACGACGATGTATTGGACGGGGCTGGATCCGATGACGATGAAACCGGTCTATGTTGCCCGCGATCCTCATGAAAAGCAGCTGCAGCGGGCCTTAATGCAGTTCAATGCGCCGCGCAATTACAAGCTTGTGCAGGAGGCGCTGACTCAGGCCGGCCGAACGGATTTGATCGGTTATGGCCGCCATTGTCTGATTCCGCCTGTGCCATGGGGAAAAAATGAAAAAAGCCGATCCTATGCGCAGGGTAACGGATCAACTAGGAAAAATCAGAAGCCGAGAAAAAATCAAACCGAAGGCCGAAAGGCAGAAGCGGATCCGACAAAGAAAAAAGCCGCGGCCGGCAGGGCGGAGAAAAAACAGAATCCGCGTGATCAGCGGTCCGTTTCAGACGGATCGTCATCCCCTTCAACCTCTCGTTTTAAGCCGAAACGCAGGGGCTGATCTGTACGCTTAGAAAAAATAAAGGTTAGTTAAAAAAACGCTGTCAAGGAAACACTGTGAATTGCGGCGTTTTTTTACTTGATGCAGCCTCGTGTTCGTTCAAAATATGAAGCTTAAGGCTAATCGTCAAAAAGCGGTTTACTGAGACGGAGATGTCTTTTATGCCCATTTTATCCCCATTTCGATCTTGTTTGGCAAGGTTCGTTGAGTTCGCCTTCAATGATGAAATTATTATCACAAAATATTAATCAATCTATGAATAAAAAAGCCATCTTTGAAGGGTGGAATTGTTGAATTCAATTTTCAAAGGGGATATAATAAGAACATCAAGGGAGGACTAAAAGATGATTATTCAAAGTAAGCAAGTTTGGGTTTCCAGTACGTTCATTGAAGCGCAGCTGGAGATCGAAGACGCGAAGATCACAGGAATTTACCCATACGGAACCAAGCCGGTCGATAAGGATTACGGCGAAGATCGAATCCTGCCGGGCATGATTGATATTCATTGCCACGGCGGTTTGGGTTTTGATACCAACGATGCCAATCATGAAGGACTGCGCAACTGGGCTAAAGGACTGACCCAGGAAGGCATTACCGGCTTTCTGCCGACAACGGTAACGCAGAGTGAAGAAGTTCTGACGAAAGCTTTGATCAATGTGACGGAAGTCGTTGACGAAGGCTATGAAGGTGCGGAGATTCTCGGCATTCATTTTGAAGGTCCGTATTTAAACGCAAAAAATAAAGGCGCGCAGCCGGAACAGTTTATCGTGACTCCGGATGTAGAACAGTTCAAGAAATATCAGGAAGCCGCGAAGGGCATGATTAAAGTTATGACGCTGGCGACGGAAATGGATCCGGACTGGGCTTTGACCCGCTACGCTTCCAGCCATGGCGTCTGTGTTTCCATCGGTCACTCCGGTGCGACCTATGAAGATGCGCTGATGGGGATTGCCAACGGTGCCAATTCGATGACGCACGTCTTCAATGGTATGAACGGTCTGCATCACCGGACCCCGAATCTGGTCGGCGCTGCCATGCGCTGCCGCGATACGTACGGTGAAATTATCTGTGACGGCAACCATGTCAACTGGGCAGCGGTGAATGCTTATGTTACGGCTAAAGGCCGCGATTATGCGGTCATGATTGATGATGCTCTGTGTGCGAAAGGCTGCGAACCAGGCTATTATGAACTGGGCGGCAATCAGATTGATATCCGTGAAAACGGCTCCGCTTATCTGCATGGCACCGACACGCTGGCCGGCGGCACTTTGAAGTTCAACCGCGGTCTGCAGAATCTGGTAGAAAAGGCATTGCTGCCGTTTGACTGGGCAGTCAATATGGTTTCCCTGAATCCGGCTCGGCTGTTGAAGATGGACGACCGCAAGGGCAAGATTATGGCTGGCTATGATGCCGATCTGGTTGTTCTGAATCGGGATTACGATGTCGTTCAGACATACTGCCTCGGAAAAGAAATGCTGTAAAAACCTGAACTTTTCAGGTTTTTCTTTGTAGTTGGATGTTTAAGGCAAGAGAAAAAGCGATCCTCTCTGTAAAAAAGACCAAACATGAACAGCTTTTCCGGCGTGGTATAAGATTAAACGCTGTTTTCGCAAGGAACTAGTGAAAGAGCCCGCAGGCTGATCGCGGAAAGCTGTATCTCCAACATGATTCAAACAGGAATGAGAGACCCAAGGAAAAGAGGGAACAAGGATGAGAATTCAAAGTACACGTGTCTGGCTGAACGAACAATTCGTGCCGGCACAGCTTGTTTTTGACAACGGAAAAATCACAGCGATCGAAACTTACAACGCTCAGAAAGCCGACGTGGATTACGGCGATAAGCGGATTCTGCCGGGCTTGATTGATATTCACTGCCATGGCTACAATGGTCTGGACTGCAATTATGCGACCCGCGAAGGACTAATCAACTGGATTGAATATCTGCCGAAGGATGGCGTCACCAGCTTTTTAGCGACCACCTCAACCGCGCCGGAAAGCAACTTGTTGGAATCCTATGCACTGATCAGTCAGATCATCGACGAGAATCACCGCGGTTCTAAAATCCTGGGCATTCATGTCGAAGGTCCGCAGATCTCCCATGAATTCAAAGGGGCGCACAATCCCTATTTAATTCAGAAACCGAATGTTGAACAATTCCAGCGTTATCAGAAAGCAGCGGACGGCAAAATCAAGATGATCTGCATCGCACCGGAAAAAGATGATGATCATGCGCTGATCCGCTACTGTGTTTCGCAGGGCGTGAAAGTGGCCATGGGACATACCGGGGCTAAATTTGATGAATGTGCCGCTGCGATTGAGGATGGGGCGGACAGCTTTACGCATACGTTTAACGGAATGCTGGGACTGCATCATCGGGAGCCGGGAACCGCTGGGGCCGCCATGTATTTCGAGGATATCTATGCGGAATTGATCGCGGATGGAGTGCATGTTCATCCAGCCGTAGCGCGTGTGCTGGGCCAGGCCAAAGGCAAGGACAGACTGATCTGCGTCACCGATTCCGTATCAATCAAAGGTTTAAAGCCAGGCTTCTATCACATGAAGGGCCGAGATGTGACGGTCGGTGAAGATGGCTGCGGACGGCTGCCTAACGGCAAGCTGGCGGGCAGCTCTAACCGGATGAACATCTTAGTCGGCAACCTGATTGAAATGATGAAGCTGCCGCTGGCCACGGCGATCAATGCGGCGACAATCAATCCCGCACGGCGAATGGGCTTTGTCGGCAAAGGCCTGATCGAAACCGGTTATGACGCTGATTTATGCGTCTTAAATGAAGATTACAGCGTAGCCCAAACATGGGTGCTGGGCGAGGCCATGCTGCATGAGTAAAGCCCGTGCCGTCTTTTTCGACATTGATCACACGCTATTCTCCCACACGCTTCACGATGTTCCAGCCTCTGCCTACACGGCTTTGGAAAAGCTGAAGGAAAATGACAGTCAGATTGCGTTATGCACCAGCCGGGCGGTGGAGGAACTGGTCAACCTGCCGCAGAAGCTGCGGGATATGCTGGACGGCATCGTCTGCGCCCAAGGCGGCGTGATCATCGACCATGGGCAGATCATCGCCGCCAAAATCATCGATGAAGGCGATGCTGAACGGGTGATCGATTACTGTCGGCGCAATGAATTGGTCATTCGCTACAGCGGTGTTCACGGCGAGAACAGTCATGATCAGCATTACACGCAGGAAATCAGCGATCTGTTTTATTTTCTGTATAAGATGCGTCCCGGTCAGACGCTGTGGAAACACCAGCCCTTAGTCAACATTATCTTTTATACCAAGGATGCCGTACATGTTGAAGCGATCCGCGCACTGTTGGAACATTCGCATCTGATGGTCATGCATTTTGCCAACGAAGTCACGGCTGCTGATGCCAACAAGGCCAGCGGAATGCTGGAGCTGGCAGCTCACTGGGGCTTTGACGCAGCGCAGACGGTGGCGTTTGGCGATGGCTATAACGATGTGGAAATGATTCGCCGAGCCGGATTAGGCGTGGCGATGGGCAACGGCTGCGATGAAGCCAAGCAGGCGGCGGACTATGTGGCTGACGATGTTGACCGCGATGGAATTTATAAGACCTGTCTGCATTTTGGACTGATTGAGGAGGAAAATCATGCCGAGAATTGAAAATGAACTGGCCGTTGTTGAAGTTAAGACACAGGCAGCCGAAATCACCAGTTTTTACGACAAGGAAAAGAACATTGAACACATGTGGCAGGGCGATCCGCAGTTTTGGGCTGGCCGCAATCCGATCTTGTTTCCGATGGTCGGCAGTACCTGGACTAAGGACTATCAAATTGATGGAAAAACGTATAAAATGGGAAACCATGGGTTTGCTCGCCACAGTGAATTCACTGTGGAAAGTGTCAGCGACGACACGATCGTGCTGTCCTTAAGTGACAATGCGGAAACCCTTGCGCAGTATCCGTTTGCGTTCAAGCTGACGGTAACCTATCAACTGACGGGAAAACAGCTGACGATCACCTATCAGATTGAGAATCATTCGCCGCGGATGATGCCATTCTCATTTGGTCTGCATCCGGCCTTCAACTGTCCGATGCGTGCGGATGAACGTTTTGAGGATTACAAGCTTGTTTTTGCCTGCCCGGAAACTCAGACGACAACGCATGGCGACGCTTCGCTGTGCCTGAATGAAGAACGTGAAATTGCGCTGGATTATGCAACTTTCAAGAATATTCCGACACTTTTGTTTGAACATCTGCGTTCCCCGTACGTCACCTTGACCAATGGCAAGAACAGTGTTAAGGTCAGCATTGCGGGCTATCGCTGGGTGGCTTTCTGGACGAAGCAGAACGCTCCGTATTTGTGCATTGAACCGTGGCACGGGCATGGCGATTTTGAAGAAGTACGGGTTCCGTTTGAGGAGCGCGAAGGCACGATTCAATTAAAGGAAAACGGCAGCTTTACGACTTCATACACGATTGAAATCGGGTAATTTTAATTCGTTAACAAGTGCGCTGAGCGTTGAGTTTACCACGCTTTCGTGCTATTGTTATAGATGAAAAAGGGAGGAATTCAAATGTTCAAAATTATTGTGACCGAAAACTATGACGAACTGAGCGAAAAAGCTTTTGAAGTCATGAAAGAGGTCATCACATCCAAGTCCAATCCGGTTCTGGGTCTGGCGACAGGCTCCAGTCCGATCGGTCTGTACCAGAATATGATCAAGGATCATCAGGAAAACGGAACGTCTTATCAGAATGTCGTCACCTTCAACCTGGATGAATACATCGGCCTGAAGCGGGATCACAGCCAGACATACTGGACGTTCATGCATGAGAACCTGTTTAACGGCCTGGACATTCCGGAAGAGAATGTACACGTTCCAGTTGGCGACAGCGCTGACATTCAGGCTGAATGCGAAAAGTATGAAGAAGCGATGAAGAACTTTGAGGTCGATATCCAGCTGTTAGGCATCGGCGCTAACGGACATATCGGTTTCAATGAGCCGGGAACTTCCTTTGATACGCTGACGCATACCGTCGTATTGAAGGAAAAGACACGTCAGGACAACGCCCGTTTCTTCGATCCGCTAGGAGAAGAAGTTCCAACGGAAGCGATTACGATGGGTATCGCAACGATCATGAAAGCCAAGAAGATCCTGTTGGTTGCCAATGGCAAAAACAAGGCTGACGCAGTGTATGCCATGATCAAAGGCCCAGTGACGGAAGACTGCCCGGCGAGCGTTCTGCAGAACCATCCGGATGTCACCGTCATCGTTGACCGCGGCGCAGCAAGCAAGCTGTAAGCCGTTCAGTTAAAAATAAGCTTATTTCAAAACAGCCTGCGGGCTGTTTTGTTTTGGCTGAGTTGTTTTGTGTGAATAGAAATCGACGGCGTTTTATTCCTGTTTAAACGTGTTTGCTTCTCAGTACAATTGATTTTTCGGCCTGGTTTATTTGCTGAGCATTTCAGTATGCAAAGGAAAAAACTGTGATATACTTAGATTACTGAACAGGAGGAATACGTTGATGAAAATTGTAAATACACAGGAATTTGATGAAATTACAGCAAAGGGCGGATTGGTGCTCGTGGACTTCTTTGCGGATTGGTGCGGACCCTGCAAAATGCTGGCGCCGGTTCTGGAAGAAGTGGCCGCGAAGTATGAAGGCAAGCTGGATATTGTGAAGGTGAATGTTGATCAGTCACAGGATCTGGCACAACGTTACGGCGTCATGTCGATTCCGACGCTGATCGCATTTAAAGAGGGCAAAGCGGTGAAGCAGAGCGTTGGCTTCCAGCCCAAGAACATGCTGGAAAACATGATCGACGGTTTGCTGTAAGAGTAAAAGTAAATTGACAAAACGAATCCTGACGGCTTGAATTCATGCTCGTCAGAGATAAACAGGCTTACTTTTATCAAAAAAATTATGCGCTATGCGGCCGGGTACTGTTGTATCCGGCTTTTTTTGTTTTGACTGATTTTAAGGGAAAGGGATGAAGCCGTGGGATTAAGGGAAAGCTGTAGACAGCTCAGATTCAACCCTTGCTCAAAAGCAGGACTCCAGATTTTCCGCCTGCGGCGCACAGGTAAAAAAGATCAGGCTGAGGATCAAGGCCTGCGAATAGATGATCTTCTAACTCAATGCATGTTTGTTGCCTTAAAAAGAAATTTCGATCTGGAAAAAACCGGACGACAAGAACAGATCGCCAGGAATAAATCGAAATTTTCCATTTGCCGTCAATGCAGTGTCTGCGGAAAGCGGCATCGGAAATAAAAAAGTTTAATAACAGTAATCTTTTTGTTTAAAACTATTGAATTTTACATTCGCATATGTATAATAATATCTGTGTTTATTAAATGCTTCCGCAAAGTTTAGTGATGCTAAACTTGGAAGCGAAAAAGGAGGGGTTGGATGGATATCGGATATCGGATCAAACAGCTGCGGACAAAAAACAATCTGACGCTGGAGGAACTGGCCAGCCGCTGCGAATTGACCAAGGGCTTTCTTTCGCAGCTGGAACGGAATCTGACTTCTCCATCGATTGCCACACTGCAGGATATCGTGGAAGCTCTGGGAACGACATTGGCGAAGTTTTTCCAGGAGGAAACGGAGGAAAAACTGGTCTTTACTGACGATGACTACTTCGTTGACGAGCGTGAGGAATGCACAATTCACTGGATCGTGCCCAACGCGCAGAAAAACGAAATGGAGCCGATTCTGCTGGAGTTGCCAACACAGGGACAATCGCACGAAGTCGCTGTCCATGAAGGGGAGGAATTCGGCTATGTGCTGTCCGGGCGGATCAAGCTGGTCAATCTGGATACGGGGAAAGCGTATATCGTCAAAAAAGGGCAGACATTTTACGTCAAGGGATCGTTCAGTCATTGCCTGAAAAATGATTCGGCACAACCTGCCCGCGTGCTGTGGATCTGCACGCCGCCAATCTTTTAAGTCAAGAGGAAAGGGGAATTACGGATGAAAAAACTAATTCAGTTTAAGAATATCGTAAAGGAGTTCGATGGTCAGATCGTATTGAAAGGCGTCAACCTGGACATTTATGAAAATGAATTCGTCACGCTGTTAGGCCCGTCAGGCTGCGGCAAGACGACGCTGCTGCGAATTTTGGGCGGATTTTTGGAACCGACCGAAGGCAAGATTATTTTTGATGGTCAGGATATCAGCCAAGTGCCGCCGTACAAGCGGGAAATCAATACGGTTTTCCAAAAATATGCACTGTTTCCGCATATGAATGTTTATGAGAACATTGCCTTTGGTTTGAAAATAAAGAAGCAATCCAAGGATGTCATCGAGCAAAAAGTGATGCGTATGCTTTCATTGGTCGGGTTGGAAGGCTTTGAGAAGCGCAATGTCACCCTGCTTTCGGGCGGACAGCAGCAGCGGGTGGCGATCGCCCGCGCTTTGGTCAACGAACCGGAAGTTCTGCTTTTGGATGAACCTTTAGGGGCGCTGGATCTCAAGCTGCGCAAAGAAATGCAGCATGAACTCAAAAAGATCCAGAAGGAAGTCGGCATTACGTTTATCTTTGTTACGCATGACCAGGAAGAAGCGCTGACGATGTCGGATAAGATTGTCGTTATGAAGGACGGCGAAATCCAACAGATCGGAACGCCGGAAGAAATTTATAACGAACCAGAAAATGAATATGTTGCCCGCTTCATCGGCGAATCCAATATCATCGACGGCGTGATGAAGGATGATTACCGCGTCATGTTTGATGATAAGATTTATGACTGCGTTGATTACGGCTTTAAGAAAAATGAAAACGTCGATATTGTGATCCGGCCGGAAGACATTGATATCGTGCCGCGCGGTCAGGGTATCCTTAACGGTGAGGTTAAATCGCTGTTGTTTAAAGGCGTTCACTATGAAATTATGGTCCAGACTGTATCCGGAACCGCCAAAACGGTAAAAATGCACGTCCTGGCCAATCATGATACGACCAATCCGGAGGCGCACGAAAAAATTTCCGCCAATGACTTCACGATGGATTTAGAAGACGTGGCGGAGATGAGTGATGCCGACGTCATTGCCCGCGCGAATGCCCAGGCATGGGATGAGGAAGATGAATTTGTATCACTGACAACAGTGGATTATGATATCAAACCGCAGCCAGGTACCTATCCTGCGACCTTCGGTACTTCCAAAGGAACGTCGATTACGATCAAGATCAGTGTTGTTGAACCGAAATATGTTGAGGACAACAAGCATAACATCGGCATCACGGCCTTTGATTTTTATAAAACACCGGATGAAATTAAAGAGAGCGTCGCGCTGAACACGGATTTAAAAATGTGGGCCAGCGCCGAAGCCTGGGATTTGGAGGACGACAGTCCCGTTGAAATCAGCGAAGTTAAATATGATTTTGACCCAGAAGAAATTGCCGAAGGTGACTTTGACATCACCTTTGCGACCAAAGGCCGCATCTTCAAGATCCATACAACGGATTTTCAGGAGGAAGGCAAGAAAGTCGATCTCAAATTCGCACCGGAAGACATTCATGTCATGTCCAAGATGGGAGTGTAAGCCGCTATGAAATCCTTTGCGCGCATGCTGTATCCGTATCTGATCTGGATCGCAATTATGATTTTAGCGCCGATGCTTCTGATTATCCTTTACGCCTTTACCAAGCAGGGCAATTCCGTACTGACGCTGCAGTTCACACTCGAGAACTTTGCCCGCTTTTTCTCCGACAGCATCTTTCCCAACGTCTTATGGCGGTCATTAAAAATCGCTCTGATCACAACCGTGATCTGTATTTTATTGGGGTATCCTGCGGCCTATTTTATCGCCAAGCTGGAGGGAAACCGCAAGTCGATTATGGTGCTGTTAATCACCTTGCCGATGTGGATCAACATGCTGGTCAGAACTTATGCTTGGCGCGGCATTCTGCTGAATTTTCCTGTCAGCAGTGAATTTAAAGTGTTTGTCGGCATGGTGTATAACTTTATACCCTTCATGATTTTACAGATTTATACGTCGCTGACGAAAATGGATCAAAGTCTGTTAACCGCGGCTGAGGATCTGGGCGCAAACAAGGTGCAGACATTTCTGCGCGTGACGCTGCCGCTGTCGATGCCCGGCGTCATTTCCGGGATCACACTGGTTTTCCTTCCAGCCGTCTCCAGTTTCTTCATTCCAAAGCTCTTAGGCGGCGGCGATTACGTTCTGGTCGGCAACCTGATCGAAAACTATTTCATTTCTACGGGAGACTGGAACTTTGGTTCGGCGATCTCGCTGATTATGGCAGTGATCATCATGATCTCCATGTTCATTACCAAGAAGGTCGATTATGAGAATAAGGGGGAAACCCGCGCATGAAAAAACTGAAATCCCTGTTCTCCCGATTCTATCTGCTGCTTGTTCTGGCCTTCTTCTATCTGCCGATTCTGTATGTTGTAGTCTTTTCCTTCAATGACAGCAAGTCATTAAGCAAATTTACTGGGTTTTCTCTGCAGTGGTATGAAAAGATGTTTGCCAACCGCACGATTATGGAATCCATCTACTATACCGTGGTGATCGCGGTCATCGCTACGGTTGTGTCGACGATTGTGGGAACGATCGCGGCCATCGGCTTATCCAAATCCCGCCGCATCGTAAAAGAACTGACGCTGCAGATCAACAATCTGCCGATGATGAACCCGGAAATCGTCACGGCGATCGGCTTAATGCTTCTGTTTACTTCATTGAATATCAAAACAGGCTTCATGACGCTGCTGCTGGCGCATATTGCCTTCTGTATCCCCTATGTCATGCTCAGCATTATGCCGAAGCTCAGGCAAATGGATCCCAATCTGCCGGAAGCGGCCTTGGATCTGGGGGCTACCCCATGGCAGGCCTTAACCAAGGTCATTGTGCCGGAGATCATGCCGGGCATTGTTTCCGGCGCCCTGATCGCCTTTACGATGTCATTTGATGATTTCGTGATCTCCTTCTTTACTACCGGTCCGGGCATTAACAACATTTCGATTTATGTCTACTCGATGTATAAGCGAATCAATCCGAGCATCAACGCGCTGTCCACAATTATTGTGGTGATGATCACCGTCGTTCTGATTCTGGTCAACGTGATTCCAATGATAAAAGAAAGGAAATTAAAGAAAAATGAAAAACTGGATTAAACTGGGGTTATGCGGCTTGATGGTTGTTTCGCTGAGCGGCTGCGGGGGCAGCGGCAAGAGTGATGTTGATCCGCAGGAAGTCTATGGCTGCAGCACGTTAAACGTGTACAACTGGGGTGAATACGTCGGGGAAAACGTCTTGTCCAATTTTGAAAAGCAGTACAATGTAAAAATTAACTATTCTATGTTCGCTTCCAATGAGGAAATGTACACAAAGCTTTTAGGCGGAAGTCAGTACGATGTTCTTGTTCCATCAGACTATATGATTGAACGGATGATTGATGAGAACATGCTTCAGCCGTTGGATAAATCGATGATTCCCAACCTAGCCAATTTGGCAGATGGGGTTAAGGGCTTGTCCTATGATCCGGATAACACCTATTCTGCACCGTATTTCTGGGGCATGGTCGGCATTGTCTATAACAAAAACAATGTTGATCCGGCCGATGTGGAATCGCAGGGGTTTGATGTTCTGCGTAATGAGAAATATAAAGGTCATGTCTTCGTTTATGACTCGGAGCGGGATTCGTTTATGATGGCGTTTAAAGCGCTGGGTTATTCGATGAATACAGAAAATGAAGATGAGATTCAGGAGGCCTACCAATGGCTTCTGGATATGGATAAGAAGGTGGATCCATCCTATGTGACGGATGAAGTTATCGACGGCATGGTTACGGGTGAAAAAGATATCGCGGTCGTTTATAGCGGCGATGCTGCATATATCCTTTCGGAAAATGAGGATATGGCCTACTGGCTGCCGGAAGAAGGCACAAATCTGTGGAGCGATGCCATGGTCATTCCAGCCAATGCAAAATGTCCGAAGCTGGCTAACGAATTTATCAATTACATCCTGACGGATGATGCTTCCTATGATAACTCCAGCACGGTCGGCTATGCTTCCAGCAATAAAAATGTTTTGGAAGAAATGAGTGCGCCGGGAGGAGAATATGATGGAAATCCAGCTTACCTGCCACGCGTCGGTTATGCTAAAGATGAAGTGTTTAAGCATAATGAAGTTTTGAAAAAGATCCTGGCGGATCTCTGGATTAAAGTCAAAAATAGTTAAAAGTTTGAACAAGTTATCAACAAATGGACAAGAGGGCGCTGGAAATGAGCGCCTTTTTTGTTTTGAAAAGCCGCAGAAATTCGTTTCATTTTAGCCTTGCATTTTAATAGGAGTTCATATATAATAATAAAGCACAGCGAAATGGTAATGGTACCTTAGCCAAGTGGTAAGGCAATAGACTGCAACTCTGTGATCGCCAGTTCAAATCTGGCAGGTACCTCCAATTTATTGGGGATGTGGCGGAATCGGTAGACGCATCGGACTTAAAATCCGGTGATGGAAACATCGTACGGGTTCGAGTCCCGTCATCCCCACCAATCCTAAAAATCAAGCTGTAAAAAATGAAAAAAGTTGTTGCAATTCAACACTGACTCTGTTATAATAACAAAGCGTTGTTGATAAGAACAACGAAATATGCGCCCATAGCTCAACTGGATAGAGCGTTTGACTACGGATCAAAAGGTTGCGGGTTCGATTCCTACTGGGCGCGCCATTTTATTAAAAAACAGTTCCCGATGGGAACTTATATTTCGGGATGTAGCACAGCTTGGTAGTGCACTTGATTTGGGATCAAGGGGTCG
>OAWV01000286.1_pt1 | contig 45229 bp, 45 predicted proteins | sample 1495551 | NCBI WGS metagenome assembly OAWV01 (sample SAMEA2580245, study PRJEB22360) | human gut metagenome | biome: human gut; feature: human-associated habitat; material: faeces | place: Denmark | collected 2008/2010 | reverse complement strand
CCCAGCCTGCTGAGCCGCCTGTTTCTCCGCTTGTTTTTTCGGCTGTTCGGCTGCGGCTTTCCGCTTTTGGATTTTCTCCTTGAGCTGGGAGATATTCTCCTTAGTCGTCTGAACCCCTCTGCGGCCCTGTTTATCAAACTGGTGAACCGCTTCATGGGTGACGTTATCCACCCCAGCGGAAAGGCGGTCGGACGCATATTCACCAGGAGAGCTTTCCTCCGCATACAGGCTGTGGTCGGCCTTATCCTTGGTGCGGATATATGCCTCCTTCATCCGTTCAGAAGCAACCGCCGCTTTATCAATCGCTTTAATGCCTTTTTTCGCAGAAACTCTTGTTTTTATACCCTTGCCCATGGGCTTCACCTCCTTCCCCGGGCGGGGCCGCCCTTATTCCTCCAGCAGCTTGGCGACAACCACCATCCGCCCGTTGGTTCGGGAATACTCGCAGGTGGAAAGGGTAATGAGCTGGTCGCCGTATTCCGCAGTCACGCCCGTGTCATAGAGCGCCAGTTCCTTGCACTTGGCAATAAACTCGTCAAAATCTTCTTCCTGTTCGGCCCGGACGAAGTGGTAATACTTGAAGCCTTGCTCTGAGTAGGCCACCGTCTTAAATGCGGCGATTACCTCATACTCGCCAAAGCTGTCCAGCGTATCAAAATGAATGGTCTTGTGGTCCTGGTAGAAATCCTCACTCTCGTACTTGCACAGATCGGAGAACATACTGCCGTTGTTCATGTGATGGCCGTACAGCATCAGATTGTCGGAAATGCCGACGTCGCAGTTTTCCTGCATATAGGGCACCCCATAGCTGCTGTACGACTTATCAAAAGCGTGCTTCAGATAGAAGTTGGGGTTATCCTTGGTCTGCATGACGGGATAATCAATCCGGGTGCCGGGAATAGAAATCCAGCCCACCAAATCGCTGTTCTTGGCGTACACATCCGCATACTTTTCAAAAGCCGTGAGTTCTTCCGGCTCCTGGGCCGGGTCATCGGCCAGCTCCAGCGCGGGCAACTCCACATCTTCCTTGACCAGCCCGGCCACCTCGTCAAAGGCTTCGGCGCTTTGCTTTTGGTCCAGATATTCGCGGGCCAACATAGCCCCGGAGAAAAGGAACAGGGCGGCACAAAAGGCCGCCCCAGCGATCATCAGTCTGCTTTTCACTTTGTCACTCATATTTCACCCTCCTGTACTTATCGTGCCTGTTCCTTGCTGGCCGCTTGGCGGCGCTGCCCGGCCTGGGCCGATCTCAACCCCTGCAGTTCGGTTTTCACCGATGAGCGCCCGCCATTGATTCGCTCCACCGTGAGCGCCATGTCGCGTTCCATTTCCGAAAACACCTTGCCGCAAGACAGCACAAAGCTCCGCAGCTTGGCAAGCACACCCTTATCCGCAGATAATTCCTTGCTTTCCTGGGGTTCCTTTCCCGTAAGGGCAAGCCCGGCGTTTTTGATGTGGCCACCCGCCTGGTGCAATTCTTCCCGCATGGAGTCCAGTCTCACAGCGAGTTGCCCCATGCTTTTTTCCGAATGGGCAAAGCCCCGTCCCATCCGGGAAAGAACTGAGGGGATGTGCAGGGCCTGGGCCGCATGGCACAGGGCAGAGCGCCCTTTTTCCCGGAAGGTCTGCACCATCTGCTTTGCAGATGAAATGAGGTTTTCCTTTGCCGTGGAAACCATCACTTTGGTCTGGCGGACTTTACCCTCCACAGTGTCCGCAAGCTGGGAGCACCGTGCGCGGATTCCCTTGTCGTGGAGCTTGCCCACCTCCAGGCGCATTTCCTTCATTTCGTCCATCATCTGGGACAGCTTTTCTTCCATACCGTCGATATAGCCCACCAGGGCCTGTACTTCTTCCTTCTGCTTTTGAAGCCCGCTCTGTTCCAGAACGGAAATCAGGTCTATGATCTGCGGGTGGTCCCGCAACGTAAGAGCCGGTTCAGCCATTGTTCATTCCTCCATTCTCAAACGTATCATCGCGCCGGTTCCGCCTGCTTTCTTACAGGGGGCAGCTCCCGGCAGTATTTCGGGTAACGGATTTTCACGCCTTCCATAAAGTAGGGGGCGAACTCGCAGCAGAACAAATCCTCCGGGGAATAGGCGTTGCTGTGCTCCGGGTCGGTATAGCCGTTCCAGAGATTAAAAGCAAGGCGGCACACCCGGACGGTGCCGCTGGTCTGCCAGCCGCCGTGCATACCATCCGGCTCGATACAGTCCTGCTTGAAGTCAAACATCTGGCGGATGTTTGACCGCGTTTCCGGGGCAATCCCCATCACATAGAAAAAGGCCCGGTGGTAACAGTCGTTCCTCCGAGCCTCGCTCATCATATCCAAAAAGAAATCCCGGTGTTCCGGGGACGCAAAGCGAAGATTGCTCATACCGGCACCTCCTCGCCGCCGAATACGCCTTCACCGGGCTTGGTCGTCATCAGGGCATAGAGCTTGGTGTCACGGGGGAATCGGTTGATGAACGGCACCAGGGCGCTGCCATACCGGATGAGGCCGCAGCCAGCGTCCGCATTGGTGACATAGCTCATCTGCTCGTTGGAGATATTGAGGAGCTTCGCCAGCTTTGCCCGGTCGGACGCCGCCTGGTTCAGCATGACGATAAACTCCGAGTTAGAGAGCATGGTGCTGGCCTGGACGGAATCCAAAAGGTACTCCACGTTCTGGGTGATAGCAGTCGGGTAGGCCCCACGCTTTCTAAACTGCCTCCATGCGGAATTAAAGAAAATGCCGCTTTGCTCATTCTCAAACATCACATGGAACTCGTCGATGAACACATGGGTGCGCTTGCCCCGTTTCCAGTTGAGGGTGACGCGGTTGAGGATCGTATCGGTGATGACCAGGGAACCGGCAGGCTTTAGCTGCTCGCCCAGGCCGTGGATGTCGAACACCACATAGGGCTTGTTCAAATCCACCGTGCTTTCCCGGCCAAAGATGTCCAGGGAACCGGTGGTGTAAAGCTCCAGGGAAAGGGCGATCTCCCTGGCCTTATCCTCCGGCTGCTCCAGCAGTTTTTGACGCAGGTCGCAGAGGGTAGCCACCCTCCCGGCATTCTCCGCCTCCGGGTACACCAGGGCGGTGCAGCGGTCGATGATGGATTTATGCTGCGGCCCCACGCCGCGCTTGTCGATCTGCTCGATGAGGGACATGACAAACTGGCTCTTTTCCACGATGGGGTTTTGCTCACCGTAGCCCTCCACCATATACATGGCGTTGAGGCGGTCCTTGCCGCCTGCCACCAGATGGGCCACCGTCGCTTTCTCCCGGCCCAGGGCTTTGACGAGTGCGCCAAATTCTCCCTCCGGGTCACAGATCAGGATGTCGTCATTTGCGTAATCTGGGTGGAGCATAAGAAACGCGATCAGCTCCTTGGCGCTGAAGGACTTGCCCGCGCCGGGGACGCCCAGCAGGAAGGCCGACTGGTTCAAAAGGTTCGCCTTGTTGCACATGATGAGGTTGTGGGAAATGGCGTTCTCTCCAAAGTAAATGCCGCCCTTATCCTGGATCTCCTGGACCTTGAAGGGGATGAATACGGCCAGGGATTCCGTGGTGAGGGTACGGAAGGCGTTGATTTTCCGCACCCCGATGGGCAGGGCGGTGTTCAGGCCATCAAGCTGCTGGAACTTGAGCACCGCAAGCTGGCACATGTGCTTTCGCGCCACGGAAAGCACCGCTTCGGTATCGCTGTCAAGCTGCTCCTTGGTGTCGGCGGTGATGGCCAGGGTCATCACCGCGAACATCATCCTCTGGTCGCGGGTGGTGAGGTCATCCAAAAACTCCTTGCTTTCCTTGCGCTGCAATTCCATATCGTAGGGGACCACAGCAGAGAAGTTGTTGTTGGCGTTCTGGCGGCGCTGCCAGTTGGTGATGTTGGTTTCCACACCCAGCAGGCGGTTTTCCACCTCCCGCACGGCCTCATCCGTGGGAACCGGCACAATGTCGATGGAGAACATCAGATTTCGGTTGAAATCGGTAAGCTCCGTCACCATGTTATCCTTAATATAAGAGGCGTAGTCTTTGAGGAACAGCACCCGGCAGAACTTGCCGCCCAGCTTCAGATAGTCGCTCTTTTTTTCGATCCCGTCCGGGCAGATATAGTCCTTGAAGCTGTGGCCCCGCTTCATCATCTCACGGGCATTGAAAACAAACTCGGATTCCTCGCCTTGGCGGTAGAAGTCGTGCAGGATACGCAGGCGCTCGGTGGCGTCCAGCTCCACGCACTTGGAGCCAAGGGCCGCAAAGTGGGAAATCAGGTCGGCTCCCACACGAGAAAAATAGGCGCGGGCCTCCTCAATATCCTTCTTCACCACGGAGATGGTGATATACTTTTCCTGCATAATGCCGTTGGCTCCGGTGGCTTTATCCAGCAGCATTTGGTTATATTCCCCCCGGTACTCATCCCGGAAATCCCCCTGCATGGGCATGAGGATGGACGTTTCAAAGTTGGCCTGATTCATACGGCGGTTATTGATGGTGATTTTCGTCACCGCACCGGAATCCAGGGAATTGAGCAGCTCCGAATAGGTGAGGAACATGGATTCCTTGTCCTCGCGGCTGGCCACCAGATAGTTGATGTCGCTGAATTTATAGGTTTTGGAGAACTTGTTCCCCACAAGGAAGATGCCGTCCGGCCAGATACGGCGGACGGGGATCACATCCTGCACCTTCCGGGGGACGGTGTAACGCTCCTTTTCCTGCTTGGACATGGTTTTGATGGTCTTAATCATGCTTGGCCTCCTTCCGTTTGCTAAAGTGTTTCGGCTCCTTCCGGCGCTTCTTGCCGGGCCGCCCGGTTTGCAGCTCCTCGATGGTATCTTTCAGGGCCGCATAGTAGTAGTTGCTGTCCTCGAACTTAAACTCCTTCGGCTCCAGCATTTCCGAGCGCAGCCACGCCCAGATAAATTGTTCCGCCGTCATACCGTGATAGGTGATGAACCCCAGCATGGCAAAGGGGGCCGCCCCCAAAATGCACATCCAGGACAGGGTTTCCACCCCAAAGTAGGGGCGCAGGATAAAGTAAAGGCCCACGGCCACGCTGCAGGCGAGGACAGAAAAGATGAACTGCCGCATACTCAGCCCGAAAAACATGGATTCGGTGTAGTTGCGGATTTCCCGGTTGATCTTGACTTCCAAAATATCACCTCACAATCACATCGCCGGTTTCCAGGTAAACAATGCTGCTCTTGGGTATATAGGCAAAGCCCAGCAGCCGGTCGCCCACGGTAAAAATCTCGTCTGGGGCTGCTTTGGAGAAGTGCCCACAATTCCCTTTTCAGCGGGCAGGTCGTAATCCTCCACCATTGGGATGGCGGTTCCATCAATCAAGTGCAGCACATAGGTTTGATAACGCATTTATTTTCCTCCTTTTTTACAGGCCCATCATCTCGCGCACCACGCGGTCGGCCATTTTCACCGCGCCCACGAGGACAAGCATATTAAAGACCAGCTCCCCGATATAGCTCCACACCTGGGTGACTGCCGCCGCATTGGGGTCAATAGCAGGCGGGGCCGCCGCGAACAGGGAAAAGATGATACAGGCCAGCACAATGATGGCCCCTTCCAGACACACGGCGGCATAGCTCTTGATAAAACTCTTGCCCACGTTTTGGGTCGGTTCCCCGGCGAAGGTGGACAGGGGCACCGGCGCGATGGCCGTGTATAAATAGAGCTTAAAAAACCGCCCGTAGACGGTCATTATCATAATGAAAGACAATATCGTGATAAACAGCCCGCCAATGAGCGTCACCGCCCAGAGGGGGATACTCTCGAAAAAGCCGCAGCTTTCCACCGCCGTGACAATCTCCTGGGGGAGAACCGTCTGCTGCGCGGTTCCAAAGCCCGCCGCGTTCATTATTGTTGAAACGAGGCCCTGGACGATATTAAAGAGGGCCATCATCAGCTCCAGCCCATAGGTCACGACACCTTTGGCAATGGCGAACCGGATAAACAGCTTTAAGGCGTGCTCCGGTTTCTTTACCTCGGCAAAGCTGCCGCAGGTACGCATGACGCCCACTACAAAGAACAGCACCAAAAGCGCAAGGCCAATGGCCCGCACCGCGTCGTGGATGTTGACAATGACGCCCCAGATGGAGCCACCCTTAAACTGTTCCGGGCTTTGGGTGATGAGCTGCCAGATCTCGGACAGGTACTTGTTCCAGGTGTCGAGGGCATTTTGCAAATTTTGAACAACCCAGTTATCGGACATTCAACAACCTCCTTTCCGGCAACGGTAAGGGGCATGCCCCCACACTGCCGTTATTAGAATCAGCCGGTAATCAGGGTCAAAATCTCCTTCGCAAACGTAATCACAACACCGCCGGCCAAGGTGAGAAAGCCGTTAGCCCTCTGGCTGGGGTCATGGCTTTTCAGAGAAAGGCCGATCTGCACGACGCCGAAGCCCAGCAGGATCATACCCACGGCGCGGATCAGGCCGAAGATGAAATCACTGAGGTTGTTGATAACAGTCAACGGGTCGCTGGCGGCAAAGGCCGTAGTGGTGCAGCAGCACAGCATGAGCACCAGGGCTGCATAAACAGCAAAGGCGCTCCGGCTCTTTTTTCCCATGGGCAGGCTGCGGGTTTCTTTCTTCTGCTTGCTTTCCTTATGAAACAGTTTCATTTTTGGTGTCCTCCTTAAATTGAAAGATATTCTCCATGTCCTCATCGGACAGAAGTTCGTAAAGGGTTTCCGGCTCCTGGATATTGGCAAGGTCGCCGGGGGTGAGGCGGCCAATGGTCATATCCGCCACGGCGTTTTCAGTGCCGCCGTGGGAATAGACAGGCGCGCCGCCATCGGTGGTGTACTTGATGTTGGGATGTTTCAAAAGGTCATACTTTTCATCCATCAGCGGCGCTTCGCCACGGATAAAGAGCAGGGCCAGGTTATTGTCCAGCATACGGACCTCATCGGGCGTCATCAGCTCCCGGCCCGTGATCTGGTTGTTGGTGGAGTAGCTGCCGGAATGCCCGGTGCTCTTGCCGTAGGTGTCCAGCCAGAGGGTGCTTTTCCCCAGGTAGTTCTCAGAGATCAGCTTGTGAGTGGACGTTTCATTGCCGCCCAGGTACAAAAATTCATCACAGTTGCCGATGATGGATTCCCATTGCTTTTCAAACAGCGCCTTGAGCTGGGCAATGTTCTGAATGATGATGGAAACGCTGATATTCCGGGAGCGCATGGTGGCCAGCAGCTTGTCGAAATCATCCGGCAAGCTCACGTTGGCGAACTCATCCATGAGAAAATGCACCGGTACGGGCAGGCTACCGCCGTGTACCCGGTCGGCAGAATAAAAAAGTTCCTGGAAAGTGCTGGCATACAGCAAACTTACCAAGAAATTGAAGCTGGCGTCGTTGTCCGGGATGAGGGCAAAGAGTGCCACTTTTTTCTCGCCCAGGCTGGAAAGGTCCAGTTCATCCGTGGCGGTAAGAGCCGCCACCGAAGAAAGATTGAATTTTTCCAGGCGGGACGCCAAGGTGATTTGGATGGATTTCAGCGTTTTGGCAGAGCCGGAACGGTAATCCTTGTAATACTTCACAGCGATGTGATCCGGGGAGCGCATTTCCAGCCGGTCAAACAGTTCGTCAAGCGGCGATTGGTAGGAATCATCATCCTCCCGCACCTCCCCGGCTCGGAGCATCTCCATAATCATGGGGAAATTCTTCTCATCCTCCGGCGCTTCGTACCACAGATAAAACACCAGCGCCATGAGGAGCATACTGGCCGCAGTATCCCAGAAAGGGTCGTTGGACTGGCTCCCTTTCGGAGTGGTGGCTTTGAAAAGGTTCGTCACCATCTTCTGCACATCGTTGTCGGATTTCAGATAGGCAAAGGGATTGTAGCAATGGCTTTTCTCCATGTTCAGAAGGTCCACCACCTTGATCTCATAGCCCATCTGTTCCAACAGGCCGCCGCAGTCACGAAGCAGTTCCCCCTTACAGTCCAAAATAAAAAGGGACGTATTGCATTGGCAGATGTTCACTTTGGCGTAGAACCGACTTTTTCCCGCACCACTGCCGCCCACCACCAAAGTGTTGAGGTTGCGGCGGTGCTTCCGGCCATCCAGCCCCATGCGGACGTGCTGGGTAAAAATGCGGTTTTTGAACGGATCCTTGTCCCGGTATTTCTTATTCACGGCCCGCGGATCGCCCCATTTGGCGGAACCGTGTTCTTCACCTCGTCTGTAATTGCGCCGGGAAGAAAGATAAATGCCAATGCCCAGCCCATAGGCGGCAATAAAAATGAGGACAGTTTTTACACTGTCCTCACACCACACGATTTTGAATGGATTGTTCATTGCCGCAGGCAGGGCGCTGACGATCTCCGAAAGTCCCCCGGAAATGGCAGGCGCAATCAGCAGGGCGAACCAGATCACCGGGACCAGCCCCAGGGCATAGAGCCAGGGGCCGCCCGCCTTATTATCTGGCTTCATCCCGGCGCTTCGCTTTCTTGTCTTTTTGGGCTGGGGCGTCAATGGTTTTCAGCAGAACGTCCTCCACCGGGCCGGGGTCACGCTGTTCCTCCAGCATATCGTTGCGCAGTTCGTTGAGGGCGCGAATCATGATCCCATGCTCATAGCTGTCCAGGGTGAGGACGACTTTTTCCTGTTTTTCCATGGGTCTACTCCTCCTTTACCGTTCCTGTTCCTTCTGCTTGCTGTCGCGGGTGAGGCCCATAGCCCTGGCCATACGGCCATTGAGGGATTTGAACGTATCCCGCATATCGGTGAGGGCAGCAGGAATATCCTCCCTGGGGACCTGCCCCTGAAACACGCCGTCCAGTTTGGAAATCTCATACTCTTTGGCGTCCACGCCATACCGCTTGCAGAGCATATAGCTGACAGCATAGGCTTTGTAGCCATCTGTCTCTCTGGAATAGCCGTCCATGCTTTGGGCAAGCTGCACGTTGGCAACCTCCAGAGAAACACAGCGGAAGATGTCCGGCGCGTCCATGCCCTTTTTCACCAGGATGGCGTTCTGCTCTGCAGAAAACATGGCCCCACGGCCCTGTGGCAGTTCCTCCACGGCCCGGATGGGCACCGGGGAACTGGCAATCAGGCCCTTTAAGAGCAGACGGTCATCGTAGCGCACCTGGGGCTGAACCTGATCCCGCGCCGTAGTCTGGGAAATATCATAGACTTCCTTGGCGTAAAAGTTCTGGCCCACGCTGCCATCCTCACGCCGGTATGCCTTGCCCGGCTCCAGAATGATGATGGGCAAACGCTTCTCATCCTCCAAAATCTCGATCCCCTGGGCGTGCCACTCCTTGTAGCCGCCTACACGCACCGCGTCGGGGCATTTATCCCCAATCAGAAGTGCATTGCGAGCAGAGTGGAAGGGAAAACGGCTCTGCACATCCAGATATGCCTCCATACTGCCCGTACCCTCGGAGAACTCTCCAAAAATCCGGTCCAAGGTGGCATAGGCTTCTTTTCGCTGTTTTTCCTCCCGGATCTGCCACCACTGGCGCTTGGGGCGCTCTTTCTGGCTTTCCTGCTTTTGCGGCGCGGCCTCCGCCTGGGGCTGCTGTTCAAACAGATCGTCAAAATTATTCATCACAGATTACCTCTCTTTCGATTTGGGCTTCTTTTTGGGTTTGGGCGGCTGGTGCCGGGTTGTTTTCTGAGCCGCCTTCTTCTGGGGTGCAGCCGGCCCCTCGGCCCGGGCAGCCTCCGCCTCCTTCTTCCGCTGGGCCTGGATGTCCCGCAGCTCCTGCCGGACGGAAGGCTTCTCGGCTCCATCAGAAGTACCCCTTGCGGACTTGCTGCTGCTCTCGGAGATAGGCTCGGACGGAGGGGATTTTTCCGCCGCTGGGGCAAAAGGGGCGTTCTTCTCCGCTGCCGGATTTTCCGGCTGGGCTTTTTCTTTCTGGGTGGGCTTTTCCATCAGCTCATCCAAAAGCTGGTCGTCCACACTCTTTTCCGGCATGGCCTGCTCCGGCGCGGCGGGTTCGCTGCCGCGCTGTTCGCGGGATTTCTCAATATCCTCCTTGATCGAAGCCGTATCCACAACGGTGAGCTTGAACTTCTCCACGATCCGGTTGGCTCTGGCAGCGTCATCCTCGAACACCAGAATGTCGATGGTGTCGTCGCCTTTCTTCACCGGGATGGGCGCATAAAGAATCCCGTACCCCTTGGCTTGCTTGGCAAACTCCGGGCAATCCTCCTTCTTGATGGTGTAAACCTTTAAGGGGCGCTTCTCCCGCAGCATGGCTTCAATGCGGGCTTTGCCCTTGGTCTTTTTCTGGTCTTTCAGAACCGTGTAAAGGGCGGCGGCCAGATTTTTAGCAGCAGAACCGGTGATTTTGAGGGCAAATTCAGCGCCCTCCAGGCTCATCCGTACCACTTGCTCCGCCGCGTCGCCTGAGTTATACATCAAAAATCATCTCCTTCCTGGGGGAGCCGCCCGGCCCTGCTCCGGCTCCTGGCGGGCTTTCTCATCCCTGCCGGAGACTTCCTCACGGGCGGCCTGTATCTTATCCTTGATGGAAGTGGAGCGCAGGGCAATATCCCCGCACAGCTTCACCTCCCGGCGCAGCTCCTTGATCTGCGCAGATAGTTTGGAGATCTCAGCCCGGATATACTCCTGCCTGGCAGGGTCGGCCAGCACTGCCTTGGTGCGAAGTTTCCGGTACAGGCTTTTCCGCTGTTCCGTCAGGCCGGCAAACTGAGATTTCACATCGGACCGATAGGCGTTAAGCTGCTCCAGGGTGTCAATGCGGTGGCGGGAAAGAAGGCAGGCTTCATCGGTAAGCTCCTGCGCCCGGATCAAATCCTCCCGCAGTGCATGAGGCACCCGCCTGGGCGGGCGGTTCTGCTTTTGGGGGAATACCCCCAGCAGATAGCAGTAGTGGAAGTAGAGGGCGCGGAACCCCGTCACCTTTTTGGCCTGTTTCAAATCCCCGTGTAGCCTGCACCGAAACGGCTCCGGCCTGTGTTCCCGCTGGGGGCGGCGCTGGGCTAAAATCCGCCTGCGGATGTTCTCCATCGAGTAGTCCTCGCCAAAGTTACGCATGAGCTTGCGTCCACGGGGGTAATTCGGCGGGCGGACCGTAATATCCTTGCCCACCTTGACGTCATAGCCCATCTGCCGCAGATGATAAAAAAACTGCCGTTCCGTCATAGACTGGCGGATGGCAGTATCCACATCGGCTTTGATGAGGGAGAGATAGGTGGGGCGGCCTTCCTGCTCGGCCCGCCATTCCCCGTAGTGCTTGGATTTTCCCCGCTGGGGGTTCTCAATGACAGAAAGCCCATACTCGCGGCACAGCCGGTCGGATTCCCGCTGCATATCGAAATAATCCTGCTCGGTACGATGGTACTTGATGCCGTCCACGAAGGAAACCGTGTTCACTACAAAATGATTGTGCAGATGATTTTCCCTGTCCAGATGGGTAGCCACCAGCACCTGGTATTTTTCACCCCACAGCTTTTTTGCCAGGGCAAGGCCGATCTCATGGGCCAGCTCCGGCGTGGCCTCGCCGGGGGCAAAGCTCTGATAGCCGTGGTAGGCCACAGTCCCGTCCTCCTTTCCGAAACGCTTTTTTACCGCTATCATCTCATCGCGGGCCGTAGAGGGGCTGCAATTCACCCCGGAAACAAACTGCCGCATGACCGTTTCGCCTTCGCTTTCCACCGTCTTGCCTGTTTTTTGCTGCTGGACGGCATACTCGATCACATCGGATAGGCCCTGGGCCTCCTTGCCATCCATATCCTGCTTTTCAAAGAAATCAGGATTTTCGGTCTTATCTGGATTCTCGATATAGATGAGAACCTTGCCCAGCCAGCCGTTCACCCGCCAGATAGACGTGGTAGCCACGTCACACCGCGCTCCGCTTGCCGCTTTTGCCGCAAGCGTCAAAAGGCTCACCGCTTCGCGGGTGCTCCTTCTCCCCACGAAGCAGGCTTCGCGGGGACCCCTTCGTGTCCATAGCGCGGGGAAGGATCACCGCTTTGGTGATGTCCCGGACGAGCTGGTCGAATTTTCGCATTTCCTCATCATAGCGGCGCTCATCAATGACGCCCAGCACATGGGCTTTCTGGGCGATCTGGTTGAGGTTGCCGCCAATCCGGTGAAGCTCCCGCATAAAGTCGTAGTAGGCGGGCGGCGGCGCGTCCTGGGGAACCAGGCCGTTCACCAGATGGCGCAGGTACGCCTCACGGGAAAGGCCGCTGCGCTTTACTTTTTTGTTGAAGGCTTCCGCCTCTTTTTTGTCCAGCCAAAACTGTACGTGTACGTTGCGTTTTCTCATTCTTCCGAATCCTCCTTTCTGCCTATGCGGTTGATTTGAAGCAGGCACATAATCAGCACGCCGACCACACCGCCCAGCAGAAATCCAATGGCGAAAAACAATCCTTCCATGAAAACCTCCATCCTTTCAAAAGGGGTATTAGGGGGCGTTCCCCCTAACAAGCGGCCTTTGTGGTATCACAAAGGCGATGCTTGCTGGTACAGCTACATTCCATTCCCCTGCGGGGAATCCGGGACAGGCGAAAAAAGAACTCATCGCTCGCCCCGGTCACGGAAATACCGCTTGGCATGGAACTCCACGCCGGTAAAATGGCTGGCGTCCAGAACGACTTCGCCGCGTTTCCATTGGTCCCTGGCAAACTGCTCGGCCTCCTCCCGGCTGTTTGCCGCCACCTTCATTTTCACCTCCAGCGTTTCCCGGATGGTAACATCATAATGGTTCATCACTCACGCTCCTCTCTAAAAATGGGCAGCAAAAAAGAGCGTCCATTTTCAGAACGCTCTCCAAAAAAGAGATTCGTTTTTACCGCGCCTTCTCCTGTTTCAGATGACGGGTGGGGATTGCCAGCAGCTTACGCACCCGGCTCTCCAAATGCTTCTCAATGGCCTGCAAATGTTCTTCCGGCAGGCCCAGGCTTTCGTGGCGCTTGAACCGGAACCCGATCATGCGGCGAAGCTGCTCTTTCTGCTTTGGCCCCATGACCTCTGCACACACTTCCTCATAGGAGATGTTGTAGGGGTTAGAACGGGTTTTTGCATACTCGTCCAGATTCGCATAATCTTCCTTACCGGCATAGCAGAACAGGGACAGCCCATTGTCAAAAATGGGGGCGGGCGCAATAATGTTGCCGCTGTGGTTATCCCGCAGGACGCCAAAGTTTCCAAAGTGGCGGTCCTCATTGTAAATCAGAGCGTCAAACACCAGCATACTGCGGATTTGCTCGGAAAACTCCGGCCCCAGCTTGTCGTAGTAGGCAAGGCAGGCGGCAATGCCCCCGGTTCGGACAATGCGCCCGATGGGGATATAGGCTGTGTCGATGTTGGTAAACAGGGCGCACTTAGAGGCGGTAATGCCTTTCCAATTCTCCAGGTCATAATGCACGGCGTTCAGACGCATGGTTTCCGCAATCTGCGAAGCATAATACTCGCAGTACGGCTCCCGGCCCGCATTGGACGCGCCGGTCGTGCCGCCCTTGTAGAGATAAATCCCATCGTGCTCCACATATCGCCACGCCTTGGGCAGCATACCGCCTGTGGTCAGCTCCGGGGATGTGGTAAACGCCTGCCTGCTCCCGCCTGCGCCGGTATAGGCCACCAGCGCCAGTATCTCGGAAAAGCGATTTTCGTAAAGATTGTATTGGGAGAATCCCCCCTCAAATCCTTCCGGCACCACCCAATAGCTGTCGTTGAGCGACAGCCCCTTGCACACGTCGATGATTCCCTTGGTGTCGTTGTGGCTGAGGCCAAGGGTTTTCAAAATCTCGTCCACAAAGGCGCGGTTTTTGGGGATAACCCGCCGCTCCAGCCAATGAATGACGCCCTCGCCGGTGCGCTCCATATCCAAAGGCAGCAAATGGGCCTGCTCCTCGTTGGTGTATAAGATTTCAGCCACAAGGCCGGACAAGCCCTGCTTTTCCATGGAAAAGCGCATTAGCTCCGTATCATAAATGCGGAGACTGTAAACATTACTCATAGGCTCCTCCTTGTCGTTCAGTTCCAGTGAAACATCCTTTCCCAGCGCCGAGGCGATTTTTAAGATCATATCAAGCGTGGGGTTCTGTGTCCCACTTTCCAGGCGGTTAATGCCGGAACGCTGGATTCCCAGCCGCCTTGCCAGTTCTGCCTGGGAAATGCCCTGCTCCAGACGGGCCTCCACAAGCTGGGATATGATTTTCTGCCGTTTGCGCAGTTCATCCATACTCTCACCTCACTGCTTTAATGTTAACATATATGATAACAATTTGCAAGAGGGAGAATCTGTCGAAGCTGCAAAACTGGCAACTCACCGCTCCGGCTCTTTGCTGTGGCTGCCCCGAATGGGAACCCCCAGCCGGTGGCACAGAAAATCATTCACATCCTTTCCACGGGGCGGCGGTTTGTTCTCCACACGGTAGCCCTCCGGCATGACAGCCATGATTGCCTTGGCCGCCAGCCGGCCAGCCGTGTCATTGTCCAAATGGAGATAGACGGTTTTCACATGGGGGTGGTCATCCAAAAATCGGGTGAGGGCCACCGGCAGCTTGCTTTCCTCCATCTTTTTCTTCGGCTGGTACACCCCGGCCAGGGACAGCAGATTGTGCCGCCGCCAGTCAATCCCGTCCAGCTTGCAGAGAGTGGCATAGGACATCACATCAATGGCGCACTCGCACAGATGGACTGCCGGATTTTCCACGCAAGCGGGCAGGGCGAAGGAAAAGTGCTTATCACTGCCGCTTAAATCCCCGTGGAACCGGGCTTCACTGATTCCCCGCAGGCAGCCGAACCGCGCCTTGCCATCCTTGTCGAAGCCCACAAAAACCACGTTGCTGTGGCCCTTGTTCCGGCTCTCATAAATCCGCCCGGTCTGAACGCAGTAGTCCAAAATCTCCTGGTCAATGCCCCGGCCTTTGAGATAGGCCATCATCGCCCGATTATCCGGGGCGGCCTGGGGCAGAAGCAGGTGCTTGGGCTTTTCCTCCTTCGGCGCTGGCACAAAGGAAGGCGGCGGGATGGCAGCCCTTCCGGAGATAGTTTCCATGGCCTCCAAAAAGGAATAGCCGTTGACCTTGATGAGATAGTCCAGCGCACTGTAACCGCCAATCCCGCGGGAAAACCAGCACCATTTGCCGTTGGAAATCCGCAGGCTGTCATGGGTCTTGGTACAGTAGACGTTGCCGGACACATGGACCAGCTCCTGGGGTTCGCAGGTTTGCAGGTAGGTGAGCAGGTCCACCTGCCTTGCCCGTTCGATGGCTTCTGAATCGTAAAAAGGCATAAAAAAATACAGCCCCCTTCACATAGCCATAGATTAGCCGCCCCATGTGGGGTAGCTGACTATGTAAAAGGGGCTGTACTCTTTTCAGATATGGAAAAAGCCGACTGGATTGCTCCAATCGACTTTCTGCATATACTTTTGCGATTTATATGCAGATATGAATGGGGAATGTGCAGTTTTGGGCGGCAGCTTTAAGCCATATCCAAAAACTCCAAGAATTTCAATAGTTTTTACTCCTAATCCGTAAAAACTTGTTTTGTTCAAGACCTTTTTGGGGGTGCGAATGAATTTGGATATGTAAAAGCGGCATGGATTTTTCCATGCCGCCCAAAAAACTATTCAGTTTTGAAAGCGCCGATTTTCTTCAGATAGGCAAATCCGTCTGCATGGCCCCGGAAGTAGATGTGTTCCCGTTCCATATTATCGGCCCGCATATACAGCCGGATAAATTCTTTCAAGGCTTCATGCTCCTCAGCGGTAAAAGAAAGTTCTCCCTTGCCCTCCAGCAGAGCGCCAATCACAAGATTTTGGCGTTTCAGTTCCTCCATCTGGGCCTTCAACTCGGTATATTCCGGGCTGGCAGCCGCCAAATCCATCACGATGTCGCTGTCGATTTCAGAAAACTGCTCGGAAATGCGCTCCGGGAGCAGGCAGTAGCTATCGTCCATCTATCATCGTCCATCTATCATCACCCCTTATCACGATTTTTATTATACTATACCTGCCCCGCAGCGCAATGGCAAATGTGCAATCACCTTTCTTTCTGCGCTTTGGCTTTCTGTTTGGCTTCGGCGGCCCTGGCCTGTTCCTGGACAGTATCCCATACCGTATCCATATAAGAGGTTTCCTGGTTCTCCCACCTCTCAAAAATCTGCTTCAAGGGCTTGTCAGATTTCAGCAGCGCCCTGGCCTGACTATCCTCCAGATCGTGGTATTCAAGAGACATCAGGATGTCCTCCCGCACCGTGTACTCATAGGCATGGTTCAAAATCTCAGCCGGCGGTTGGGAGAGCAGCCAATCCCGGAACTGCTCCTGTTCCGCAAACATTTTCTCATAGAGCCTGGTATTTAATTCTTCGTTGGTCATCGTATCCTCCTTTACCGTGCCAGCTCCGCAACCCTCCGGGCAGGCACATCCTCGCCCTCGTCTGGGGTATCGTCCATCAATGTTTTGTCCTTCTCATCCATGTTGAGCAGAATATTCAGCTCTTTCAAACGGGCTGTTTTCTCCGCCAGCTCCTCCTCGCGGGCAAAAGGTGTAGCCAATTCCGTGCGGGCGTTTTCAAGCTGGGCCTTGGTTTCCTCCAGGCTGTTCTGCTCGGCCTGCAGGCTGCCTGCAAGGTTTTCCAGAGCGTTGTCCAGGCGGGTGATATTGCCGAACACATCCGCCCCCAGCGTCACCGTATGGGAAAGAGTGCCTTTGAGCGTGATCCGATACTCGTTGCTCCTGCCATCATAAGCCAGCACCATGGAAAAGCCCCGGTACTGCCCCAAAAGAACAGCGTCGGAACCTGTCATACGGGTGCAAACATCAATGATAGCCTTGCCGGCGCCCTCTTTTTCGGTGTAGTGCCTGCCATCCACCTCCATGCCGCAGAAGCCCTCCTGGGCCTTGGGGTGGGCCGCCGCCAGCGCCACATCCTGCTCATAGCCCGCGATCCGTTCCGTGAGCCGGGTGATTTCCTCCGGGTATTTCCGATACACCAGTTCCTCCAGAGCGTACACCTGGTTCAAGTGGCTGGCTTTCAGCATATTGAGCCGCGCCACCTCCATATCCAGGTTGCACTTCTCGATAATAAGTGGGTTGCCGGTGGCCAATGCCTTGATTTCCGAATAGCTGAGGGCAGTTTCATCTACATCATCCGCCACACGGACGGGGGCCTTGCTGGTCATGATCTGGGCGATGAACTTCTGCTTGTTCTCCACAAGCTGGTAGAGGTAAGCGTCAAAAGTGCCTTCCGTTACATACCGATAGATTTCCACCTCCTCATTTTCATTGCCCTGGCGGACGATACGCCCCAGCCGCTGCTGAAGGTCGGAAGGCCGCCAGGGGCAGTCCAGGTCATGCAGGGCAATGAGCTTATCCTGGACGTTAGTGCCTGCGCCCATTTTGGCCGTGGAACCCAGCAGCACCCGCACCTGCCCGGCGCGCACCTTGGAAAACAGCTCCTTCTTTTTGGCTTCGCTGTCTGCCGTGTGGATAAAGGCGATTTCTTCTTCCGGGATACCGGCGTCCATCAGTTTCTTTTTTAGGTCGTCATAAACACTGAAAGAGCCATCGGTAGTAGGTGTGGACAGGTCGCAGAATACAAGCTGGGCAGAGCGTTTTTCTTTAGTCTGTTCCCAGATGCGGAACACATTCCGGGCGCAGACAGCCACCTTGCCATTGGGGTCGTCGGCAGCGAGAGGGTTGATGAGCCGCATATCCAGCGCCAATTTCCGCCCGTCATTGGTAATGCGGAGCATATTGTCCACATGGGGGTCAACCCCACCGGCACGGATTTTCTCTGCCCGTTCCGCCAGCCCCCTTATCATCTCTTTCTGAAGCTCCGAGGGCTGGATCACTTCCGTGTGGAAGTTTGCCTTGGGAACAGGCAGACAAAGCATATCCGCTGTTTGGATGTCGGCAACCTCCTTGAAAGCAGCCATCAGCTCCGGCAGGTTATAAAACTTGGCAAACCGGGTTTTGGCTCGGTAGCCGGTGCCCTCCGGCGATAACTCGATGGCTGTAACCGTTTCTCCGAAGCTCCCCGCCCAGTCATCGAAATGGACAAGGCCCATCTCCTGCAGGAGCCTGTACTGCAAATACCTCTGGATGGTGTAAAGCTCTACCATGGAGTTGGAGATAGGGGTGCCGGTGGCAAAAATCACGCCGCGCCCGCCGGTCAACTCGTCCAGATACTGCGTTTTCATGAACAGGTCGCTGGATTTCTGGGCTTCGGTCTGGGCAATGCCGCCCACGTTTCGCATTTTTGTCGCCAAAAACAAGTTCTTAAAATAATGGCTCTCATCAATAAAGAGCCTGTCCACGCCGAGCTGCTCAAAGGTGACGGTGTCATCCTTGCGGCTCTGGTCGTTGAGCTTGGCCAGCCTTGTCTCCAGCGATTTCCGGGTACGCTCCATCTGCTTGACCGTGTAGCGTTCCGCCTTCTGTGCCTTGGCCTGCTCGATTCCTTCCAGGATTTCTTCAATCTGGCGCTCCAAAATGGCCTGCTGGCGCTCCAGGCTCATGGGGATTTTTTCAAACTGGCTGTGGCCGATGATGATGGCGTCGTAGTCCCCGGTGGCAATGCGGCTGCAAAACTTCTTGCGGTTCTGGGTTTCAAAATCTTTCTTCGTGGCAACTAAAATGTTGGCGCTGGGATAGAGCTGGAGCCATTCCGCCGCCCACTGCTCGGTGATGTGGTTTGGCACCACGATCAGCGACTTGGTGCAAAGGCCCAAACGCTTCATCTCCATGGCAGCGGCCACCATCTCGTAGGTCTTGCCCGCCCCCACCTCGTGGGCCAGCAGGGTATTCCCGCCGTAAAGGATATGGGCAATCGCGTTGATCTGATGAGGCCGTAGGGAAATTTCCGGGTTCATGCCCTCAAACCGGATGTGCCGCCCATCATACTCACGGGGGCGGACGCCGTTGAAGGTTTCGTTGTAAACACGGCACAGCAGTTCCCGGCGGTCGATGTCTTTCCAGATCCACTCGGCAAACTTCTGCTTGATGAGTTCCTGCCGGTCCTGGGCAATCGCGGTTTCTTTTTTGTTGAGGACAGGCTTTTTCTTGCCGTTCTCGTCCTCAATATAGTCAAATACCCGCACATCCCTTTGATTTAGGGTCTGCTCCAAGATGTGGTAGGCGCTCATCCGCTTGGTGCCGTAGGTGGTAATGGCTTTCACATTGCTGCGGTCGGCGTTTTTCTCCCGGATGCTCCATTGGCCGGTGGCTTCGGAGCGCAGGATTTTAATACGATCCCGCACATAGTAATTGGGGGTGAGCAGCTCCACCATGAATTGCTGGTACACCTCGATGGGCACCCAGTTCGCGCCAATGCGCACGCCAATTTCTCCAGCGCCCAAATCCTGGGGCTGAACGGCTTCCAGGGCCTCCACATTTCTGCGGGCGGTTTCCTTCTGATTGTCAGGGGCCACTTCCAGGAATGCTTTTGCCATCCGCAGCTTTTGGCGCACTTTCCCGGAAAGGTACTCATCCGCCGTGACAAGAGGATAGCGGCTCAAATCCGCCAAAGAAGGCAGGATGTCCTCCGGGTTCTCCGCACAGCGAATATCCCGGTAGATCACCCCGGCAAGCTCTTTTTCCAGTTCCTCCGGGGATTTACCCGACAGCTCTGCCATATAGTCCATATCCACACGGGCTTTTTCCGAAATGGACACCGCCAACGCTTCACTGGCTGTATCCACACTGGTGACAGCCACATGGGGCCGGATGGTGCGCCGGGTGAACATATCGGCTTTTCTTTTTAGGTTGCCCTGCTCATCCAGCACCTCCAGAGAGCACAAGAGGCAGTAGCTGGAGTCCTCCGAAAAGGCCAGCTTGTTGCCGCGACTGTTCAGCAGCCCATACTTGGCGGTGAAGCTGTCGTAAAGGGCGTTGAGCTTTTGCTGCTCGGCTGCAATATCCTCATCCGGGTAGCCTTCGGTCTGGTACTCAATAAGCCTGCGGGTACATTCCCGCAGCTCGATCATGCCACGGATACGGTTTTCCGCCGTGACGGAGACTTCCACCGGGTGCATGAGACTGTTTTCTCGGTAGTATACTTGCCCATCTGCAATCGTGTAGCTGAAATTCTTCACTGTGGGGTCGGCAGGGATGGAGCGATCTTCCTCCTCGTCCAGCTCCTCCAGCTCATAGGGCTTGATTTCCGCCTGCAAAAACTGGATGGCATTGGCAAGCTGCTCGGATAAATCTTCCCCCTCGCGGGCTTTGCAGGCGCTGTCCGGCCCGAACCGTGTGGATTCCATCACCATGTCGCCCAAAATCATCTCCGGGTGCTGCACGAAATAGCGGTTCATGCGGATTCCGTTTTCATCGGTGTCCAAATGCACCCAATCCTGGTCTAAATCGGTGATGTGGTCGCGCTTTTGCAGGAAAATGATGTCGCTGGTCACTTCCGTTCCGGCGTTCCGCTTGAAGGTGTTATCCGGCAGGCGGATGGCCCCAATGAGATCGGCGCGCTGTGCCAGGTACTTTCGGACGCTGGAGTTTTCCTTGTCCAGAGTGCCTTTGCTGGTAATGAACGCCACAATACCGCCGAGCCGCACCTTGTCCAGCGTCTTGCCGAAGAAATAGTCGTGGATCAGCCAGTGGTGCTTGTCGTACCGTTTATCCAGCACTTTGAAATCCCCAAAGGGGACGTTGCCCACGGCTACATCAAAAAAGCTGTCGGGCATTTGCACAGTTTCAAAGCCGTTTACGGAAATGTTGGCATTCTGGTAAAGCTGGCCCGCAATCCGCCCGGAAATGGAATCCAGCTCTACGCCATAGGCTTTGCTGCCCGCCAAATCTGTGGGGAGCAAGCCAAGGAAATTACCGGTGCCGCAGGATGGCTCCAAAATGTTCCCTTGGGTAAAGCCCATCTGAGCGAGGGCCTTATAGATTCCCCGGATGACCACAGGCGGCGTGTAAAAGGCGGTGAGGGAGCTGGCCCTGGCCGCTGCGTATTCCTCCGAATCCAGCAGAGATTTCAGTTCCTCATAATGGGGGCTGGTTTGTTCAAAGCAGTTTGCAAGGCCGCCCCAGCCCACATAGCGGGACAGGATTTCCTGTTCTTCGGGCGTGGCCAGCCGTTCCTCAGCTTCGATCTGCTTCAAGGTGCGGATGGCGGCAGCATTGGCCGCGTATTTCTCGCTGGGGGTGCCGTGGCCCAGGGCGTCATCGGTGATGTGGAAATCATGGCGCTGATCCCTGGGGACCTCCGGGTGCAGGGTTGTGAAAGTAATGCGCTCACGGCGGGGGTGCTTCGGCGGCAGTGGGAGTGCTTCTTCTTTTTTAGGCTGTAAATCGGCCTGCTCTGGGCTGGCTGACGGTTCCTCTGCGGCAGGGGCTTGTTTTGCCTGCTCAATGGCTCGTTCATCAGGGAAGTTCCCGTAAACCCGCAGCCATCTGTTCTCCTGAAGGTCATAGATACCCGCGCCATCATAGGCAAAGCCATCCTCGCCCTCCATAGTGCCGGCCACATATTTCTGCGCAGCTTGTTCGGCCTCCGCCAGCGTTTGGTAATCCAGCCGTTCATCAAAGCCATTTTCAAAGTGGTGGTACACCACCACTTCGTAAGGCGGCTCCATGCGCTGGGCATAGCGGTCGATGTCCTCCATGGTGAGCCATTCCGGTTTTTCCGGCAGGGCGTCATAGAGTTCCCGCATTTTGGCGATTTGCTCTCGCACGTTCCCAGCCCACAGGTGCTTTTCTGCCCGCCCGCCAGCGCCCAAGAAATAGTCGCAGTCGGCTTTCAGGCGGCTTAAAAGCATATAATCATTTTGTGGTGGTGTACTTTGCTGCAACAAGGGAAGGATGTCTTGGTACTTGGGATATTGTGCGAGGAAGTCCAGAACGCCCCCGTCACCGTCCCCAATATCCTGGCGCTCGGTGTAGGTGGTGCCATCTGGCATGACCACGGTAAATTTCACCTTGTCATACCCCAGGAACCGAGCATTTTCTGGGTCATCGGATTCGTACCACGCCTGCCAAGTGCCGTATTTTTCAAGAGCAGCCTTTGCACCGGCCACCTGCTCCTCATCCGCCTGTTTCATCAGGGTGTCAAATTCACGGATACCGTAGCGTTTTCCATCTTCAAACACGGGGCTTTCGCTCCACTCGCAGAAGATGTATGGCTCTATGTCGGGAGGGTATTTTCCATTGAAATAGTCCTGGTCCACAGAGGTGAGTTGGTCAAAGTCCAGTTCGGCCAGCTCATTTTGGATGAGTTCATCCAGGCTCTCATACTGCCTGCGCTCCAAAAACTGCCCGTCCAGATAACGCTCAATGCGGTAATGGACCAAGTCGGCATTGACCTGGATGGGAATTTCCTCATCCGTAACAGTGGTGTAGGCAATGCCCACCTTTTCCAGATCACTGAAATCGGCTGGACTGCCATACTCGGCCTCGCAGAAATCGTTGATAAATTCTTTGGCAATCTCCAGTGAAGCAGGTTCCGGCTCCTCGGACAAAAACTCGCGCTCAATGAAGTCGGCAACATCCTGGCTGTTACCTTTGCCGCCATGGGCACGGTAATCCATCAAACCTTCTTCGACCAGTTCGCTGGATACCGCATATCCGGCCTCCTCCAGATAACCGGCGATTTCTTCTATCTGCGCCTGTTCCGGGGTAAGGGCCGGGGGCAGCTCCGCGATCTGCTCCATACAGAGGGTGATGTCCACCGCGATTTCTTCTTCCAGGTCCGCATGGTCCAGGAAGGATTGAAGCAGTCTGCGGATTTCCTCTCTCTGAACGGGGTCATGGAGCTGCCGGGCGATATTTTCCACCGCCTGGGCGTCATCCTCACCATAACCCATGCGGGAACCATCAAACTCTCCCACAAAACGCAGCACCTGGGCGGCCAGCTTCGGGTAGGGGTCTACCGGTTCTTCTTTTTGGGGTGGTTCCTGCGCCCTGGGCGGCACGGTGAACACCGGCGCGTCCTGGGTGGCGGAAATGGTCATTTCCGAAGTGTCAGCAATCCGCTGGATTTCCTCCCGCACTGCCTGGGGCATTTCCTCCTCGTAGAAGGTCACCGTGCGGTCTGGGGCGATGTGGGCAACCGTTTTGTAGTCACCGTGTTCCTCCTCCAGCCGGTTCCACACCGTGACGCCGTTTCCCAAATAGCCGTAGCCCAGGTCGTAGGCTTTGGCTTGCGGCATGGTGGGAACCACAGGCTCCTTGTGCTCTGCAAAGAGCGTGAAGGTTCCCTGCCGGAAGGCAGTGAGGTTTTCAAACGCCTGCTGGCGCAGGGCGTACATCCTGTCATCCTGCGGGGTGGCCTCCCAAATGGGGACCATCATCTGATAGATTTCTTCCACACGGGCCGGGTCGTCAAGCTGCGGCTCGATGAGCTTCACCGCGTCCCAATAGTCAAAGCCAAAGGGATAGGGGTGGGGCTGCTCCTGGGGTACGTTTTCAAAGAAAGTGCGGATATTCCGGGCAAGCTGGTGCTTCTCATACTGCGGCATGGCGGCGCGGTCCTCATCGGTGAGGAACCGCCCCTGGGCGATCATGGCGCTGACGCGCTTTTCCACGGCGTTCCATTTCAGCTCCACCTTGGCGTAGGGGGCGGTGATACTGCCGTGGCTGAAAGAAACGCCTTTACTGAGCTGGTAGGTCACATCGTCATTCCCACTGGAATGGCCGCTGTACTCGCCGTGGTAGTGCTTTAAGAAATTCTCCCGTTCCTTGCGCTCTGTGTGGTTGCGATAGAAAGAATACACGGCCAGCCGGTAATCGGTGCTGCGTTTTCCACCCCGGAGAAGGTTGTCGATCTCGTCCCCGGAGATGAAAAAACGCCGCTGGGGGGCGTACCCTTCGGCGGCGGTAAAGTGCAGCGGTTCCCGCTGCAGGTCGGAAAGCTGCTCCAGCAATTTTTGCGGACGGTGGAAATGGAATCGCAGCAGTTCCCGGTTCTCTCTGTATGCCTGGACAAACTGCTCCAGCTCATCCCGCAGGTTCTGCAGCCCCTCCGGATGGCCTAACAAATCGCTTATGGCGGCGCTTTCCTCTGGAAACCCATGATTTTTACCGTAAATGGTATTCACCGTGGGAAGATAGCCCGCGTCGGCAGTGCCTTCTGCAAAATCCTGCCGGAGATACCATAGCTGCGCGGCCCGTTGCTGGCGCTCATACTCATCCACCCGGTCAAGCTCGCTCTGGGGCATATATCGGCCCAAGTCCAGCAGTTCCCGGATACGGGCCGCCGCCTGTTCCCAGGGGATGAGGGTGGCGCTGGAACGCTGGGCGCTTTCGCCCTGGGCAATGCGGATTCCCTCGGCGTTGTACCAGATGGCATACTGTCGGCCATCCAGATAAAAGCCAGCGCCGTTCTCTCCATAGTGCTCTGCCAGGAACCTGGCATTGTCCGGCTTATCCTTTTTGAAATAGGCGCAGATGATGAGGCGGCTGTTCTGGTCGTTAGCACCAATGCACAGCGCCTCGTCGATTACCTGCTGAGGCAGAGCCGGGTGAGGGAAAATGGATGGTTTGGCCGTACCCTCGGCCTGGGTTGGCTGCTGAAACGCCGCAAAATCAAAAAGGGACATCTGCTGGCTCTCTTGGGTAGGGAGCTGCGGGATGTCCGTCTGAATGAAGTATTCTTTTTTGTCAATAAGCTGGGCGGTCCAGCCTGCCACCACTTCCCAGGAAAATACAGATTCCCTGGTGCGGGATGGGTAAGAGCCTTCCCACATGAGCAGGCCATTCTCCTGGGGCTTATATCCCAGGCGCTGCCCGTCAGCGATGATCTCAGTGTACCGGTCCTGATAAGCGGATTTCAGGTAGTCGGCCCGTTCCTGAACGTCGCTGTGAACCGAAAAGAAAAGCTCGATCTGATTTTTCTTATATTTCAGGTCATCATCTTTGTTGGCGATGATGGCCATGATCTGCTTTTCATCCAAAAGCGCAGGGAGCTGTTCGCCACCTGCGCTTTCTTCCGGTTCATCAATTAGCTGTAAATCAGCTCCGCCAGCACCGTTTCCTCCGCCGCGTTCTGCAGGTTGCTCATCATCTGCACCCACTTCATCTGGTCGCTGGCTTTCAGTTCCTCTGTCACGCCCTGGTTCTTGGCCATCTGCGCCACGATCTGCTCCATCCGGCGCTGGGCGGTCTGCTGGATCTCCGCCAGATGGCTGTTCAGCTTGCCGCTGGTCAGCAGGTTGGTGTACGTCACCCTGCGGTGCTCCTTGAGGAATTTCTTCCGAAGCAATGCGTATTTCCCATGGGGAACCGGCTCCTCCTGGGGCGGCAGAAGGTTCGGCAGATTGTAGTCGCCCTGCCTGGTGTAAGTGATCTCGGTCATATTCAAAACTCCTTTCCAGCTGTGTGTTTTCCTGTTCAGTTACAGCATACTGGTTTTTCTGCTGGGGTTCAAATGTGCGATTTTCTTTTTGGGGCTGTCTTTGCAGGGCAAGAACCGTGCGGGAAATGGCGGAAAGGCACATCTGGGAGATGTCCCCGGTGGCCACGCCTAAAGCGTTCAACGTCTGCGGGGTGTTAAAGTCCGTCACATCCCGGAAATCCATGTCCTCAAAATATTCAGACGGGTCAAGGCCGCAGCGCACCAGCAGCATATATCCAATGCTGTTTTGCACCGCCCTGCGGTATTCCACTTCCAGGTTCAGCTCATCCAGTTCTTCCAGAAAGCTGCCTTCCGTGAGGGTTTTCAATTCTGCCAGGTAGTCGGGCATATTGTCCTCCACGGCGTTCTTTGCCGCAGAGAGCAGTGCTTCACCCAAATCCTCCTTGCGCTCCAGCTCTCCAAAGCTGTTTTCCAGCGTTTCAATGATGTCCGGCGCATATTCCTCCCGCACCGTCCAAAGGGGGACGGGGCGGGGGAACCGGGCCTCATGGGTATCGGAAATATCAAAGTAGTATTTCAGTCGGGGTTTTCCATTGTGTTCACCGTCAAAAACGGCAATGCCGTTTGCGCCCCGGTTTACCCAGCGCCCAAATTGCCGGTTCCATCGCTCGATCTCCAGGACGGCGGTGGCGTCTGGGCGCTGGGCGTAGACAAGCAGTTGTTCATCGAAAGAAAGCCGGTAGTTGCGGCAGGCAGAAGCCAGAAACGCTCGCCACTGGTCAGGAGCTGTCACGCTGCGCTGCGTTTCCTGGTACAGCTCCGTCAAGGCTTTATATCGTATCGCCATCGGTTGCCCCTCCTTTTCTTATTCTTTTTTCGCAGCTTTCAGTTCTGCGCTGTAATCCTTATCAGGGTCATATTGATTGCACAGGGAGAGCAGCAACAGCCAGATGGTATTTCCGGCCTCCTTCGGGTACATCCGAAGCGCCACGCAGGGCGCATGGTCACTGTCAACAAAGGGCCTCCCATAGCGCATAAACTGGTCGATCAGCTTTTGAGCCATCTCCCGGTATTCTTCATAGGGGTTCTGTTCCGCCTGCTGATGGAGAACCGTCATCAGCAAGTTGAACCAGTCCTCATGCGTATCCAGTTTTACGGGCGGTAAAGACGCCATTTTTATCACCTCATCTTTCCATGGCGACGGCCTGCCGCTGCCGGGGAATGGAAAACCCGTAGACTTTGGCGATGTCGTCGCCCAGCCTGCGGGTCACTCTCGTAATATCGGCGCGGGTTGCAATGCCGCGATATAGTTTTTCTTTCAGCAGTTCAATTTGAGAAGGGCTGGCGCTGTCCTTGTAAACGCGGTAAAGATAAAAGTTCGTGCCATCATGGTGGATGGCGTCGCACCGCAGATCACCCAGCCGGTCCACATACCAGGTGGAATAATCCGTATCGGAATACAGGCAGTCCCGGATATTGCCGCTGGGGATTTCCTTATATCCCATGCGCCGACCATTCCACAGGCCCAGGTCGCCTACGACTAAAATCGGTTGGGAGAGCTGCACATTGAGGTTGGCGCGTTCATCATCCAGGTAATCCCCATTGATCTCATACATCAGGGAAATGCGCTCATCTTCGGATAAATCCGGGTAGTCCGCCTCCAGGTCATCCCTCCAATCCTCATAGTCCAGGCCATAATTGCTCCAGATAACGTGTCTTTCCTCCTTCATCGGGCTTCACCCCGGTCTTTCTGCCTGGGCTTGATAGGCTGCCCCTGCTCGTCATAGTTTCTGGGATCGGCGGCGGGAGTCTGCCAGCCAAGCATGGAGCCGGCAAGCATGGCGGCCTCCTGTGCTTTGGTAACGCCATTCTTCACATTGCGGTCGTCTGCAAACTCTCGGTTCTGTTGAGCGTCAGGAGTTGAAAAATCATAGCAAGGGCTGTAGCCTTTTTCGCCCCTGGTCAGAAGAATCAGCTCCCCGGATGAGGGCAGTACACTAAAACACTGCACCGGCAGAGAAGAACGCAGCGGGATCACGCTCCCGTGAGTTTGCTCCAATCGCTCCGCAAATTCGCAGATATGATACAGGGCGCTGGAATACCCGCCGCTGGTTTCAAAATGGGTTTCGTCGATGACCCGGCAGGTGCGGTCGCGGGTTTCTCCGCCGCCAGTGAAAATGCGGATGTGGTCGCCGTCGGGAATGCGGAACAGCTCCTTGTAGCCGGGCGTGATAAACCGGATACCCTGTTTGGCCTTTTCCATGTGGTGTTCCAGGAATCGGGAAACGTAGGCGTAGAGGTAAAAGTTGTAGTCTCCATAATTGGGATTGCACCGGAGCATATAGGTGTGCTGCGGCGTCTGCACCTTAAAACCATACTCGGCGCAGTAGTTTCCCTCAAACTCAGCCTCCGGGTTCTGATAGCAAAACCTGGTCATGCTGTCACGGGTACAGAGCAGCCCATTCTTCTCCCGCAGAGTGTTGACCACCTCATCAAGCTCCGCCTTAAACTCGTCCGTCTTGTATTCCCTCCGATGGTCGAACCAGGAAGTGTAAAACTCTTTTCCAGCGCCAAAATCCCCGCGCAGATGGCCGATACAGCCGGTTTGCCCTTCAAGCTGGCTGCTCTGGTTGTACGCATACAGGCGATCCGCCGGGGTCATGCTGGTAATTGTCAGTTCCATTATCGCTCACGTCCTTTCTTTTTCGCTTGTCGTTTTTGCTCCGATATGGCTTTTTCCCTTGCCTGCCAATATTCGGGGTGGTGAATTTGCACGCTGCTATTGATAACAGCCTCATACGCACCGGGGGCAAAGCGCCCGTTCACCGGAGCCTGGATCATCTTTTTATCCATCAGCTCCCGGAGAGCCACCTGCGCGTCATTATCTTCCTCAAAGCAAAGATAACCGCTCGCTATAAAACCGCAGCCCATCGCTTCTTTTCGGAATACCTTTTCCGCCAGCTCCCGCCGCACCATAACGCCGCCATGCCCTGGGGTAGAAACGGAATAAACGCCGGGGCAGAGCGTTTCGCACTCCTGGACTTTGCCCCATGGGGAATAGGGCGGGGCCTCCGGCGCAATGGTGTTTTGCCGCTGTTCCTCCAGGCACTGCACCTCCTCCTGCGCCCGCGCCACCAAATCCTTCTGCGCGGAAAACAGGTCGCTGAAATAGTGGCCCCAATCGTAGTCCGTCCGGTTACTACATTTCCAGGTGACAAACTGCTGGGGCGCTGTCAAATGAACACCCAAGACAAATTCGCTGTCGCCCACATGACAGGAATCCGTAATGATATATCCGGCGTTTTCTCTGTAATCCATCATCGCTCACGCTCCTTTGCGGTTTTCTTTTTGGCCTGTTCCTGCTGAATCGCAGTAAGGCCATGCTTGGCCCAGCCGGGAAGGTCCTCCGGCTGTATCGTTCCCAGCACGTCCATGCGCTCATAGCGGCTTTCTTTTCCAGTATAAAGGTCAACGCAGTAACAGGCTGACCCCCTGCTGTGCGGGGAAGCCCCAAAGCCTCCCATACAGAGCTTGAGCTGGCGAGTGGCCCTGCGGTATTCCCGGCGCAGCACCTCCGGCTTTATCACCACGATTTTCCCGTGCAGATCATCCTCATAGGAAATGGGGATGCAGCCCTCCGCTGTAATGGGGCGGTCGTCTATGCCCTGTATGCGGGGCTTATTGAGTTCTATGTGGGTTTTCTGCGCTTGCTCGGCAACCCGCTGGCCGAACAGCTCCACAATCTCCGGGAAATCATCACTGGCCATCACTTCGCTGTATTCTGCAAATAAGGCGTTTTGCCGACAAAAGGCGCACATATACTTCATGCCGGTTTCATCCTGCGGATTTTCCCCCAGGACAACCTCGCGGTCGCCAATCTGCACCGCCTGGATAATCTCATAATCACCGGCCATGCGTTTTTCTGTGGAATCATCGTTCATCACTCTGCCTCCAATTCCTGTTTAATAAATACTTTGATTTCCTTTACACTGGCAAAATCCCGTTCATCCCCGGTAAGGTAGCGCACCGTGTCCTGCCATTGAGACAGCGGGTAGCTGTTCTCATCCATCCTGCACAGGTCCAAAAGGGCCGCCCGCCGCAGGATAGGCGAAAGATTTAAGTCGGAGATGAAACAGCCATGCCGAGCCGCCAGTATGTCCAGCAGGTGCAGTTCATTCATGGCAACACCTGCTTTCTTCAGCTTCTTTCAGCAATTCCTCCACCAGCCTGCCGCTGCGGACTTTATTCCGGTCTGCCAGCACCTTGTTCTGGACGCACAGCACCGCCCGGATGTTGGGAACGGTAATGCCGGGGACCTCCACCATCTCCTCCGGGGTGATGGTGAGAAGCTGCACCGGGGAGTAACCAGCCTGGGCAAAGAGGCGGACCAGCCGTTGTTCAAATCGTTCTCTCATCTGCAAAGCTCCTTTCTTTTTTGGTATGTAAAAGGGGCGGCCCCGCATGGCCGCCCCTGGCTGGTTACTTCTTCCGGCTTCTGACTTTCAGGAAAATCAGGCCGCCGATGATGAATACCACCAGCGCAATGGCAATAATCGCTTTCAGTTCCATAAAATCATTCCTCCTTACACAGATTCAAACCGCCGTTATTTTGCGGTATGGTTGTCCTTTTTGCGCTTGCCCACATAGGCCGCAACGCCCAGGGCGGCAGCGCCCATAGCGGATACGCCCATCAGGGCCGCCCACAGCCACGGCTTGCTGTCGTCACCAGTTTTCGGGGTGTCGCGCAGCTCATTGTGCATTTGCGCCACAGTGGTCTTATCCGCCAGAATCGTCACCTTTTTATCCGCAGGCAGCACATAGTTGGCGCTGGCCCCATCCGATACCTCGGACACGGTGTAATCGCCTACGCGCAGGCCCTCGATGAAGATTTCGCCGTTTTTATCCGTTTTGAAGGTCTGGTCGTAGCCGTTGGCCCCGGTCACGCGGAAGGAGAAGCCCTCCACCTTGCCGTCGCTGGACGTTTTTTCAATCCGCAGGGAGCCAGTCTGGGCCATGTTGGTGAAACCAATCCCGGCCTCGTTCTCTACCTCGTAAATCTTGCCGTTCTCGGTGATCTCCACATAATAGGCGTTTTCATCCAGCAGGAAGCCCTCCGGCGCTTTGGTTTCCCTTACGAACACGCCGCCGTAGAGGATGTGGGACATCTCGTAAATGCCGGTGCTGGTTTCCTCCAGCTTGCCCAGCAGCTCGTCACCCTCGTCCAGCTCTTTGTTGCCGTTGGTATCGCGGTACACTTCAAATTCAGCGCCCGTCAATTTGTTATCGGGATAATCCTTATCCACCTTGGTGAGCCGCAGATCACCATACACACGCTCATTGGCAAGGGAAATCTCTACAACCTGTCCATCTTCCTCCACAGTAACGGGAATCACTTCATCGGAGAGGATGAACCCTTCCGGGCTTTCCAGTTCTTTCAGCACCCAATCACCGTAAGGCACATTGGTGAAAGAAAAGCTGCCGTCGTCCGCTGAGGTAGTGGTGGCAAGGGCGTTTTCGGCGGTAAACTCGGTTTCATCGGACTTAAACAGACCGATTACAGCCCCGCCCAGGCCCGTGCCGTTCTCATCGGTTTTGAGGCCCTTGATTTCGCCGCGGATCAGCTCGTTGGTGACAGCCTCGCCATCATTGGCGGAAATCTCTACCACAGCAATGGAAGGCCCGCCGTACTCAAAGGTGAACGGGAAGGTTTCGCCGTTCAGCAGATAATGACTGTCGGTGGACAGCTCTTTCAGGTAGAAGCTGCCGAAAGGCAGGTCGGTGCTGCAAACGGCCTGGCCGTTCTCATTCACAGAAACGATTTCCAGAAGCCCATCTGCAGGAATCACGGAACCATCCGCTGCGGTGATGTCCTCCTGGGCATAGAGGCCAAAGGTCACGGCGGAGATTTCTCCATTCATGCCAATGCCAAAGGTTTCATCCTGCTCCAGCACCTTGTCAAGCGTCACAAGGGCTTTTTGGCGCAGGTTGTAGAAGCTGGCAGAGGTTTCGGTGACTTCCACCTCCTGGCCTGCGTACACCAGCTCCACGTTGGTGACGTTCTCGCCGGTATCCACCATGCCGTGAGGGAACTGGATTTCCTTCACCTGGAACTTGCCCAGGTAGAGGGGCTGGCTCTGGGCCGTCCCGTCCTCGCCGGTGGTGATGGTGTCCACTACCTCGCCCGCAGAATAGCGCAGGGTGCCGTCCAGGGTGTAGACGTCCTCCAGGGCGGTGATTTCAAACACCGCACCGGGCAGGCCCTGCACCTCATACACCGGCTGGTAAACGCCTTCGCTTTCTGCCACAGAGGAGAACACCTCGCCGGTCTTGCTGACTTTGATGATTCCTTTCTGGGCCATGTTGGGCTTGGTGACTTCGATCACCGTCACGCCGCCTTCCTCGCTGGAATGATCCTCGGTCACATCAAAGTAAACCGGGGTGCTGTCCAATACATAGCCATAGGGGGCCTGTACTTCAACCAGGGAATATCCCGTGCCGTATTCCAGCTTTTCAGGCGTTACCAGATAGCCCTCGGAATTGGTGTAGAACGTATCAATGGTGGTCGGCGTCGGGTAAGTGAAGGTCATTTCCACCTTGCTGCCATCGGGACGGTAAATTTGGAACCCGGCCCCCGCATAGGGGATGGTGACGCCGGTTTCCGCGTCCACCTTGACCACCTTGATGAAGCTCTCAAAATTGGCGTTGTTGATAAGGTAGCGGTAGGTCTGGCCGTCCTGGGCGATATACACTTCAAAATCGTCCATCAGCTCGCGGCCTTCCCAGCCCTTGGTCTGGCGGACGATATAAGTGCCGTAGGGCAGCTTCTTCGACTGTGCAAAGCCGTTCTCATCGCAGACGAGAACATCGCGCTCGGATTCCTTGGCATTTTCATAGCTGCCGGCTGATTTCAAGAATACCTGGAACTCTGCGCCGGATTCCGGAGTTTCGATCTGGGTTTCCCCATCATCGGTGTGCTTGATGATGGCAATGTCGCCCTTGATGACTTGCTCCGTCACATCGTTGGCTGTATCGTTCAGCTCAATGGTATAAAGCTCCGGTTCCGCGCCTACCTTGTGGATGGTGGAATCCAGCAGGTAGCCCTCGCTGGGGCTGATTTCACGGATTGTCCAGTCCGAATCGCAGACGTAATATCCGGTAGTGAACTGGCCGTTCTCATCCGTGGTGAAGCTGTCGATGAGGGTATCTCCCTTATACAGCCCATACACAGCGCCGGCCAGGGAACCGTCGCCCTGGGGCGCACCCGTTTCCACATCGCTCTTGGTGACGGTGACGCGGAACTTCTTCAGCACGTTGTTCACACTCTTATGGGTAACTTCATTCCACTCGATGGTGGCTGTCTGGGAATCCGGCACCACATAACGGATGGGGGTATCCACCTCCTCCAGTACATAGCCCGTGCCGATGAGCACGTTTTCAAAACGCGCCACACCGCTGGAATCCGTCACAGCATACTCATCCACCGGCTGCCCGGAGAGGGATGTGCCGTACAAGTGGAAGGTCATGCCCTCCACCAGCCCGTCCTCGCTGGTTTTCGTCACTTCCAGGCTGCCGCGCTTCAGCTTGTTATTGAAAGTTACGGTGGCGGTCTGGCCGCTGACGATGGTCACGCGCTGGGTTTCCTGGGGTTCGTACTTATCAATCGACTGCTCGGTTACGGTATAAACGCCGGGATTGAGGTCGGAGATGTCGATCTCGCCCGCCTCATTGGTGGTCTTGGTGGCGCTGTACCCCTCGCCGGTGATGGTGAAGTTGATTCCGGCTACCTGTCCATCCTCGGAAGTCTTAATCAGCTTCATATTGCCGGTTTTCACTTCCAGGTTCAGATAGCCTACCATCTGGTCGGAAACGGTTTCCCCGTAGGTGGCAAAGTCCTGTTTGCCGCCGCCAGTAACGCCGTCCGTCCAAACCACAACGCCGCTGCGCTGGGCAGTCACTTTTTCCGCCTTAATGGTCACAGAGCCTTTGATGGCCTGGGCGGAAGTGATGGTGAGCTGGTTGCCATCCACAGAGAAATTCAGGCCGGTGGTGCTGCTGGAGAAGGTGTAGTCACCCAGCACACCGTTGGTATCCGTGAGAGTGAGGGAATACTGCTGGCCATCCCATTTCAGCTCATAGGAACCGGCGTCTACGGTGCTGCTGAAAAAGCTGGGAAGCATAGTATGGCGCTTGACCGCGCTCTCAATGGCGGAATACTGGCTGAAAATCTCGCTGTACAGGGGATGGTCGGCGCTGATATATTCCGTCACGTTATTTTTGCCCTGGGCGTTGGCGTCCACATGGTTAAACTGGCTGTCGCGCTCACCCACGACAGTTTCCCAAACAAGAAGCTGGGTAGCGATATATCCCGCGATCTTGCTGGCGTCCTCCGGGTTCCCACTCATCCATGAGGTGCTGGCGTTGCCCTGCCAGCCATAGGTCATAATCCGCCCGATATATTCTTTGATGGTATCCGGCGGGATGGTGGGGTTCAGGTTGGACGGGTAGTTATCCCAGAAATCTTCGCCCCGGCCCGTGTACTGGTCGCCGGTATTCACACCGACGCCCGGCTCAATACAGTAGATGGCCCTGCCATTGAAGGCGTCCTGGGTGTGGACGGAAAAGCTGTCGTTCTCTCCGGTGGACCAGCCGCCCAGGAAATTCAGGGCGGGATGGCCCCATCCGGCCTTGTTGGGGTCGCTGGCACGGGGCAGGTCGATCATATACGTCGTCATGGTTTCGCCTGCGGCAAAAGCCGTGGTTCCTGTCCCTACGAACACGCCCAGGCACATGAGCAGGGCCATGAACAGGGACAGAGGCTTTCTCAATGCTTTCATCGTGTTACCTCCTTGAAATGGCCGCAAAAAAAGCACATCGCTCTGGATGTGCTGCTTACGGCTGGATTCTGTTTACGTTCTAAAAAAGAGAGGTGCGCCAGGCGTTCTCCACCTCATCCGTTCTATCTGCCAAACCTGTGGATTCTTGAAAGAACCAGCCTCCCCAAATATCTTCTTTTTTAGGCTGTTTAGGTGGTACGAGGGGGTGAGGTGTGGAGAGGGGGAACAGCGAAAACGCCAGTTCCCTGCAAATGGGCGCACTGCTCCCTTGGTAGTGGACTATCTCTCTAAACTGCGCTGGCGCTTGCGGTAGACTTCCAGCGCCTTAACAATGGTGTCCTCGATCTTCTGCGTGGGCGTCCCCGGCGCAAAAAACCGGCTGATTTTTTCCTTTGGGATTTTGAACTGTTCTTTTTGATTGGGCTTTTCCTCCTTCATAATGGAAACAAGGGCGTCTTTGGCCAGCCGTTCCCCTCCAGTCTTGGCTTCGGACATCTGGCGCATTTTGATGGCCTGGGCGTGGGACGGGGTACAGTCCATCTCGTCCATGATAGCGAACAAGTCGGCCTGTTCATCTTTTCGCAGGTAAGACAGCTCCACCGCAGGACGTAGGGCAATCTGAAGCATTTCCTGGTCTTTCAGGACCGAGTTGTCTACCAGCTCCAGAATTTCCGGGATAAGGTGGGTAAGGCGGATATATCGCTGAATTTGCCTTGCGCTATCTGGTACATCCTTAGCAAGCAACTCGTCCGAACGAATACCTATTAAATCTGCGCCCACTGGGCGCGAATTATCTTTGGGTGGCCGCCCAGCCTGTCTTTTCATAGCGTCCAGCTTCATCTTGTAGGCAAACGCCTTCTCCGAGGGCAGAATCTGCTCCCGCTGCAAGTTGGAGTCCACCATGATAATCGTGGCTTCATCATCGGTGAGCTGTCGCACAATACAGGGGATTTCCGCAAGCCCCGCTAAATCCGCCGCCTTTTTCCTGCGGTGTCCGGCCACCATTTCATAGCCGCCCGACCGTTTGGGACGCACCAGGGCAGGGACCAAAACGCCGTACTGCTTCACGCTTTCCGTCATTTCCTGCATGGCTGCGTCCATGCGAACCTTAAACGGGTGATTCGGGAAGTCGCTGATTTCCGAGGGCGAAAGATTGACAACTTTTTCAAGCCTTGCCTCAGCCCGTTCTTCCTCCGTGGAAAACAAATCATCGACTGAGGGAAGATTGAAGTTTAGCCCGTTGCTTTTCGCCATCCGCCAGCACCTCCTTTGAAAAATCCGCGTAAGCCTGGGCCACCTTGCTCCCCTTGTCGTAGGCGTAAATACTCTTGCCTGCGGCGCTGATCTCTGCGGCTTTGATGGCTACGGGAATCTCGGAACGATAAATTTTCAACACGCTCCCGTAACTCTGCCGCAGGGTATCCGCCGTCTGTCTGGCAAGGTTTGTGCGCCCATCCACCAGCGTGAGCAACACCCCGTCCACCTTCAGGGTCGGGTTGATCTGCCGTTTCACTTTATTGATGGTTTTCATAAGCTGGGTCATACCCTTGGCGGGGAGATAGTGGGCCTGCACCGGGATAATCACGCTGTCCGCCGCAGCCAGGGCGTTGATCGTAATCATACCCAGGGACGGCATACAGTCAATGAGAACTACGTCATAGTGCTTCTTGGCTTCATTGATATAGGTTCTCAGCGTAAACTCCCGGCTCATGGCGTTGACCAGGCTCATTTCCAGTGCGGACAGCTCAATGTTGGCGGGCATAAGGTCTACGCCCTCGCTGTGATGCAAAATGCCCTCATCCGTGGTGAATGGCTCATCCCGGATCACCTTTTCCATGACGGTGGCCAGGGTGGTGGGCAGGCTGTCTTGGTCTTGCCAGCCCAGGCAGGTGGTGAGGTCGCCCTGGGGGTCTGCGTCAATAAGCAGCACCTTTTTCCCCAGACGGGCTAAACCAATGCCCAGGTTCACCGTCGTGGTGGTTTTGCCTGTGCCGCCTTTCTGGTTGGCCAGCGCGATCACGCGGCCATCCCTGGGGCGGCTTCTCTGTTCCGGCATTTTCATGTCCTCCTTCTTCATAGATTTAGCCGCCCGTTGGCAAGACGGACGGCTATGTATGGGGGAACTCCGAAAGATGGGCATGAAAAAAGCCGCTTACTCTTGCTGAAAAGAATAAGCGGCTCATTAAGCTGCGATATGTAATTTTACATCTTCTTCACCGGGGAGCACATGGCTTTGAGCAGAAGTTCATCCAGGCAGCCGGTGTCCTGGTTTTCACGGAGCATAGTATTGCGCAGGTGGTTGAGGCTCTGAATCACAATACTGTTCTCGGCTGGGGTGAGGTATATCTTGAATTTCCGTTTTTTCATAGGGCGTTCCTCCTTTACGCTTTCATTATATGTAGAAAGAACGCTACACCGCAAATGTGCGAGTTCATCCACTTAAAACGTAACAGCGGCAACCCAGAAGGACAAGATAAACTGGATTCGGTTTGGTCAAATCCTGACAAATCAGGACATCCCCTTCAAAAGAAAAACCTTTCACACAGGCCGTCATGGGATCGAAAAAATGAAGGGGAAAATGCCCTCTAAAACACCCCGATTTCGGCTCGCAGTTGCCCCATTTTTTAATCATAACGGGGTCAAAAAGGGTCTGTTGCCCCATTATTAATCAAGAAAAACCGGGTCAGGCGAGGTCAAATCCTTCCAAAATCGGACAAAGGACAACAGACTTTTTGGAAAGGAAAAAGCCCGGAAAACCGCATGGTTCCGGGCTTTTTGAGCATTTTTGAATTGGTTTGTCGGGCCTGTTATCTCTTGGAGAACTGGGGCGCGCGACGAGCGGCTTTGAGGCCGTATTTCTTCCGTTCCTTAGCGCGGCTGTCACGAGTCAGGAAACCCGCTGCCTTCAGCTTCGGACGGTAATCACTGGAAGCTTCCAGCAATGCCCGTGCGATACCATGACGCATAGCGCCTGCCTGGCCAGTGAATCCACCGCCGCAGACATTGATCTTGATGTCAAACTGACCCAGAGTCTCTGTCAGTTCCAACGGGGAACGGACAACCATGCGCAGTGTTTCTTCTGGCAGGTATTCCTCCAAAGTCTTTCCATTGATGCTCATTGCACCTGTGCCCGGGGTCATGAAGACGCGGGCAACAGCTGTTTTACGACGGCCTGTGCCGATATACGTTACGTTTGATTTCTTTTTCGCTGCCATTAGTCTTTCTCCTTACTAACCCTTGATTTTCAGCTCAACAGGTTTCTGAGCCTGATGCGGATGTTCGCTGCCTGTGTAAACAAACAGATGTGTACGCATAACATCGCCTAACTTCGTGTGCGGCAACATACCCTTGATGGCCTTTTCGACCCATTCAACAGTATACTGTTCACGCATGACACGAGTCGTACGAACGCGCAGTCCGCCTGGATGCATCGAGTGGCTGAAATAGCTCTTTTTGTTATCCTGATCTCCAGTGATCTCGATCTTGTCAGCATTGATGACGATGACATAATCACCGCAGTCAACATTCGGTGTAAATGTAGGTTTGTGCTTTCCACGCAGAACGGTCGCGACTTCACTCGCAAGACGTCCCAGTGTTAATCCTTGTCCGTCAACGACGTACCACTGACGTACAACTTCATTTGGTTTTGCCATAGTTGTCTGGCGCATAATTTAATTCCTCCTAACCAAGTGTAGTTTCCGGGGCTACATTTGGCATAAGTTGCCGAGTATTATTCTAAACTCCCAGCCCCTTTTCGTCAACTGTTTTTTAGGCTTTTTACCGTTTATTTTCACTCTTTTCATCATTTACCGGATTTCCACAGCCCTCCGTGTGCCATTTCCCTGAAAAAAGCGAAAAACGGCAAACTGCCGTTTCTCAGATACACTTATTTATCTTGTTAATCCGAAACCATTTCAGCGAAACTGAATATTCGTATCTCCCATGGCATTATCAATTTTCAGATGATGCGTTCCGCTTGTATCCTTCCAATAATTTGAAAGGTTCTGATCGTAATAAGCCGTCCCGATTCCCAGATCGCCCATCGCATTTTCCGCTTCAATCTGATAGTCAGTGCGATTCCCATTAAGCGTCAGTGCGACATCGCCCAGGGCCACATCAAACTTGCAGCGGCCATGCAGCGTTCCGCTGAAATCCACATCGCCCAGTGCCATCTCAAATTCTGAATCTACAAAATCCAGATCATCGACAAACAAATCTCCTAAGGCCAGTTCCACCTCGGAATTGGTCAGCGTCACGCCGCTGCCGACATAAACTGCAATCCAGCTATGTTCGTGATCGACATTGCAAAGCCGGGTATGTTCAGGATGCTCCAGTTCGACCTTCAAAATTCCATTTTCAACTTTTGTTTTGACATTCTGGCAATTCCGGTAGCTCACTTCCACTCGCGTTTCCGTACCGCTGTTGCGAAGCAGCGTCACATCGCCCAGATCACTTTCCACATCAATTCCTGTGATATTGGAAAACGTTTCTTCATAGACTTGAAAATTCCCGTCGCCGTAAGCCATGCCGTGCTGATAATGAACTTCATCCTCATCGTCCTGATGATGCCGGTTCTTATAACCCTGGCCCATTCCCATCCAATGATCGCCGACGCTGATGCCGATTCCATTTTCCAGCTGATTCACGTTAATCCCCAAGTCCTCAGAGGTCAGTGAAGTCTTCCCGCTGATCAGCGAGATCACAAGAATCAGAATTAATCCGGCTGCACCCATGCCTGCCGCAATTTTTAATACTGTTTTCATGCCTGGCTCCTCCTTTCCTGAATCCATTCATAGCCTTCCTGTACCTTCACTTTTGCCCAAGGCACAACTTTTTTAATTAAGGTAATCAAACCGCACAGGCAAACCAGAAACAGAGCTGCGCAGATTAACATTCCGCCTAAAGCCAGTCCGGCTGAAGCCCAAGAAACAAATATCATTCTCACTGCGGTAATCAGCAGCGAAGCTGCCAGTCCGAAAAACAAGAACAGAAGCAGCAGAATAAGCATAAATGGCAGACACAGCAGGAATCCGAAAATGATCAGCAGGATCACGATTACTGCTGCCAGCGGCACCCAGATCGGACAGGCCACCAACGCCAGAATCAGAATCAGCGGCCACGGCCAGTTCTTATGTTCTTTCTGGTCTGCATTCATCCGGCTATTATAGCTGCTGCGAATACCCTTCGCAAATTCTTCCGGAGATCCCAGATCATGAACTGCCTGTTCAAACTGATCCTCACCCGCTTCATCAAAATATTCCTCACAATACCGCATCGCACTTTCCTGTTCCTCCCGCGGCAGGCCTTCCAGCGCTTCTTTCAGCCGATGCAGATAAATCTGTCTAGTCATCAAGATTTCCTCCCTCTAAAATTGTCGTTATTTTTTGGGAAAAATGCACCCATTCCCGTTTGTATTCCGTGTTTTTCTCCAGCCCGTCCTCGGTCAGCCGATAATATCTCCGATTTCTGCCCATCACCGCTACATCATAGGTTTCCAGCAATTCTTCTTTCTGAAGTCTTCGCAGTACCGGATACAAGGTTGATTCCGACACCCCTAGTGTTTCTTTAATCTGCTGGGTCAGACGATAGCCATAGGTATCCTCTTTGGCCAGGATTGCCAAAACACAGGCATCCAGCAGGACCGATCCAATCTGAAATGTCATGGTATCTCCTCCTTGTATAATATTATATGTCGTATAATATTATATGTCAACTAGAGTATAAACAGAATTGACCGGACCATACTAAAATCAGGTGATAACAATGGAACTTTCTGAGAACAGACATATTTTGTACTTCAGCGAACAACCGATTGTCCTGATGGAGGAATTGCTGAAAATTAAAAAAATCGGATTTACCCACATTCCGACGGGAGTCCCAGAAGCGGCCCTGAGTCAGGCTCAGCTGCATTATACAGCACTGAAAGCCTCGCCGTTTGTGGAAAACTCTGGGATTGGCTTTATTTTATTTGGATCAGCCTGTGATCTGGCCCTGCCTCTGCAGCAGCTCTGCGATGTGAAAATGCTGCTGGTCAATCCACTGCGGCGCGAATATTTTCCGGCGATGATCAGCGTGATCGAAGCCAGTGAGGAAGAATCGATGTTCTTACAGATCAAAGCGAAGCTGGAAAACATCGTTTAGCGGCAAACCTCGTCCTTATCCTTCCGTTATCTGTTCCTTCGTAATCTTGTAATTCTTGTTTTTTCCATCTGAAGATCCGGCTGCAACGCAAAAAAACTGATTCGTCCATGAACCAGTTTTTTTATTCTCTGCTCCGCGCCCTCGCGGCAATCTTATTTTAAGTTAAAATTTCAGGAAACACGGAGTCAGAGTTTTCTTTCAAGCTGTCTTTCAACCCTGCCTCGGGCTGAGGCGGATAATACACTTCCATCAACGTTAATCCTTGCGGTTTAGCGTTGAAATGACAGATCTGTTTGTCTCTGGCTTCCAGCATTCGGCTGACTTCGGCTGGAGCCAATCGTCCGCGGCCAACCTCGATCAATGTGCCGGTGATCATTCTGACCATATACCGCATAAACCCATTGCCCTCATAGATCAAACGCAGCTGCCCAGGTTCTTCAACCAGTTCCAGGCGCGTAATTGTACGGACCTGATCCGGAAGTTCTGCATGGGTATTGGCACAGAAAGAGGAAAAATCATGTTCTCCCACAAGACAAGCGGCAGCCTCACGCATTGTCAGCACATCCAGCGACCAGGGCGACTGGAAAGCATACCGAAGGGTGAAGACGTTCGCCTCGCCCAGCTGGATTCGATAGTCATAGCGTTTTCCGATAGCATCAAAACGCGCATGGAAATGTGGATCCACCGCTTCGACCGAGCGAATATGGATATCCTTGGGCAGATGACCATTCATCGCTCGTTTCCATTGGAAAGCACTGAGCGAAAAATCAACGTCGAAATGAAAAACCTGTCCCCAGGCATGAACCTGAGCATCAGTTCGTCCAGAACCCGTGATGGAGATGGGGGTTTGACAGATTGCGCTGATTACATCCTGGATGGTCTGCTGGATTGTAGCGCCTCGATCGGCAGGCTGGATCTGCCATCCGGCATAATCAAACCCATCATAGCTGACAACGGCCTTAAAGCGCTGCTTCATGCCAGCCAGAGAACAAGCATAGCGCCCAATAACGCGGCCGCCCCCGCCAGCAGCAGATAATCCCGGCCTTCCATTTTTAAGACCTTATAACGGGTCCGTGGGCGGCCTGGGCAGTAGCCTCGGGCTTCCATCGCATTCGCCAGCTCTTCCGCTCTTTGAAACGCAGATACAAATAACGGCACGATTAATGAAAGAACCGCCATAATCTTTTCTTTCAGCTTGCCTTCCTTCAAGTCAACGCCGCGGCTCGCCTGAGCCCGCATGATGCGCTGCGTTTCCTCAATCAAAGTCGGGATGAAGCGCAGGGCGATGGAAATCATCATCGCAATTTCATGCGATGGCAAATGAAAGCGCTGAAACGGCTGAAGCAGATCTTCAATGCCCAGCGTCAGATCCAGCGGTTTGGTCGTCGCGGTCAGTACCGTGGTAATGATGATCATCAGCATTAAACGAATCGCAATATACAGGGTCTGAAATACGGCGTCACTGTAAATCGTAAAGCCCAGCACGGAGATTAACGGCGTGCCCGTGCGCAGAACGAGAACATTGACAATCAACAAAAACAGCAGCATAAACAACATCGGTTTCATCGAACGCCAAATGAAATTCAGGCTTAGTTTGGCAATCAACACTACTGCAATCGTGCAGACAGCGATGATCGCATAACCTAAGAATCCAGCAGGGAAGAAGATCGCGATCAGCACGATCAGCATTGCCATAATTTTTGCCCGCGGATCCATCCGATGAATCGGGGAATTCAGCGGCAGGTATTTACCTAATGCGAAATTATTCATTTCGTCTTCACCTCCCGCTGGATGGCCTTGGCCAACGTTTTAATGTCCATGATCTCCTCAGATAAATGGAAGCCGCGCTGGTTCAGCATCTCCCGCGTGCGGATGATCGCCGGCGGCAGAATATTCAGCTGCTTCAGCAAATCAGTTTTGCGGAAAAACTCCTGAACCGTTGTTTTCTGCAGGATTTCACCGGTATCGACAACGACGACGTTATCACAGTAATTGAGGACATGTTCCATATCATGCGTTACGATCAGCACGGTCTTGTGCATCTGTTTATTGAGATTCATGAACAGCTGCATCATCGACTGGGCGCCCTGCGGATCTAAGCCTGCTGTCGGCTCATCCAGCACCAGCACCTGCGGATCCATCGCCAGGATCCCGGCAATCGCGACGCGGCGTTTCTGCCCGCCTGACAGATCCAGCGGCGAACGCTCCAGCATCGCTTCCTCCAGGCCGACGACCTTGATCACTTCTCTGGCCCGGCGCACCGCTTCTTCCTCACTGACGCCGAAGTTTTTCGGACCGAAGGCAATATCTTTTAAAATCGTTTCCTCAAACAGCTGATATTCAGGGAACTGGAAAACAAGACCTACATCCTTGCGCAGACTTTTTAAATGCTGCGGCTTCTCCTGGGCGCTGATCGTCCGGCCGAGAATCTCCAGCTTCCCAGAAGTCGGCAATAACAAGGCGTTCAAATGCTGCACCAACGTAGTCTTGCCGCTGCCTGTCTTGCCGATGATCGCCGTGACTTTCCCTTCCTCAATTTCCAGATCCACATCTTTAAGTGCCGCATAGGCAAACGGCGTACCGCTGGAATAGGTATAGCTTAGTTTTTCAAATCGAATTGACACAGTTGATTCACCAGCCCTTCAATCGTAATTTCCGGCTTGATCGTCAAACCGTTTTTCTTTAACTGCTGCTGCAGCTTGATGCTGAACGGAATATCCAGATGCAGCTGGATCAGTTCTTTATCCCGCAGCAGGATTTCTTCCGGTGTGCCTTCCATCTTGATTTCCCCTTGATCCATCACCAACACATGATCGCTCTTGGCAACTTCTTCTATGTCATGGGTAATCGAAATGATGGTCAGCTGCGTTTGTGCGTGGAGCTGACGGATCACCCGGTTGATCTCATCCTTGCCCTGGGGGTCCAGCATGCTCGTCGATTCATCAAAAATAATCATTTCCGGAGCCATTGCCAGAACGCCAGCAATCGCAACCCGCTGTTTCTGACCGCCGGACAAGCGTGTCGGTTCACTTTCCAGATACTCAGTCATATTGACTTTCTCCGCAAATTCTGTAATGATGGCGTCCATTTTGGATTGTTCCACGCAATGGTTTTCCAAGCCAAACGCAATATCGTCACGTACTGTCGAGCCGATAAACTGATTATCCGGATTCTGGAACACAATCCCGACACGGCTGCGGATTTCCATCAGATTTTCCTCATTCAAAGGCAGATCGTCAATCAGGATCTCCCCTTCATCTTTTTCCAAAAGACCGATCAGCAGCTTGGCTATCGTTGACTTGCCGCTGCCGTTATGACCGATGATCGTTGTATAGCTCCCTTTCTCAATGGCGAAGGACACATTGCGCACGGCATGCGTCGATTCATCATAGGAAAAGCTTAGATTTTTGACTTCCAGCTGTTTCATCTTCTCACCTCAAAGTGTTTTAATTATACAACAGATGAACTCGTTTTAAAACAAGAAAGACCCCCTTACGGCAAAGGGATTTTTAGACATTGGCAGGATTTTGAACGAACTTTGGGATCGGCGTTCTGTGATAGCCCTTACTTAAAAGAATCGACTGTTTTTAGGCTGAGGAACGTCAAAAAAGAAAAGTCTGTCACGCCACTCAGACGCATCCAGACTTTCGTTTGCTTTTATTTTGCTTCCAGACGATAAGCGTGATATTGACCATTCAGACAGCAGACCTGATTGGAAACGTTCAGGATATCGCTCAGGATTTTCCCTTTTTCCACAATCAGATCTTTGCTGATCGTCAGCGATTGATCGCCGTCCGCTTCATTGATCTGATAATCATGTTCCTTGATGATCCGCACAAAAGTAATCAGATCCTCCACGGCTGGGAAGCTGATGTCGTGATAAATGGTAATCAGCGAGCCTTCCGGGTAGTTCTGATCAAAATCCAGCTGTTCTTTCAGGGATGCTGAAATGAAGGCAGGCTTCAAATACGGATACATCAAATTGATTTCCTGGACTTCGCGGGAATACTGCGGTTCTTCTTCAGCGGGTTCTTCCTGTGCCATCTCGGATTCAGGCGTTTCTGCAGAATCTTCATTCATCGGCTGAACTGGTGGTTCTTCCTCATCACTGCTCAGCGTAATAATCGTTTTTTCTTCTTCTTTTTTATTGGCGGCTTTGCTTAACAGATATGCGGCGCCGGCGGCCGTCGCCAGCAAACCGAATAATAATCCTTTTTTCATCGTTGTCACCGATCCTTTTCTCTATTCTATCATATTTCATCAAGTTTTAAACTATTTTCTTAACAAGCCGACAACCGCAACGCCATCGCCGACTTCCGGATAGAACTGCGTCAGACAATTCGGATCCGTCATCAAGGTTTCGCGGAAACGCCGCAGCTTCTTGATCATCTGTTTTGTTCCTTTGTTTTCCGTCAGCGACGGATCTTCTACCATCCCATGGAAATTCAGATTGTCAAACACAAAAACGCCGCCTTCCGCCAGATTTGTGCGGAATTGCTGCATGTAATGCGGATACTGAGCCTTTGCCGCATCAACAAAGATCAGGTCGTATTGCTGATCCGTTTGAAACTCGGCAATATCCATGACGTGAAGCCGAATTTGAGATTCCAGGTGTTCCGCTGCGATGTTCTTCATCGCCACCTGTGCTCGTTCAGGATCGTTTTCCAACGTGTCGATCTGAATCAAAGGGGAAATCCTGGCCATGCGGATCGCGGAATACCCAATCGCAGTTCCCAACTCTAAAATGCGGGTATAGGCCTGGTTGCGAATCAGTTCCAGAATGAATTCAATCCCTGTCTTCATCATAATCGGCACATGATTTTCATGAGCGTAGGCTTCCAGTTCATCAATTGAAGGCATTCGTTTTCCTCCTTTTCCAAACATCGGTACAATGCGTTATTCATGGTTAAAACTAATAAGAAAAAAGGCTCCCTGGAAAGGGAACCGAAGAACCTGGCAACGAGCCGCCTTCACTATGGCAGGCATAGCTATTCTCGCCGCGGAAATGCTTAACTTCTGTG
>OAWV01000280.1_pt1 | contig 45804 bp, 46 predicted proteins | sample 1495551 | NCBI WGS metagenome assembly OAWV01 (sample SAMEA2580245, study PRJEB22360) | human gut metagenome | biome: human gut; feature: human-associated habitat; material: faeces | place: Denmark | collected 2008/2010 | reverse complement strand
GATAAAATAAAACCGCATCCTGTTTGTTTTCATCCTCTTAACTTAATGATATTGACATCACAGTACCCTTTTTTTGTTACCGGCTTTTAACAGGAACCGGGATATCACCTTATGAATGTTTATACGATGGCTGGAAACGGATGTAGGCATGCTTTACCAAAAACATGCCGCAATTCATGATGTATGAAATCCTTTGCATGTTTATCGAAAGCAGATTGCATTTCTACCCGATATATATATAGGAATTATTCATTACATTTGCTTATTGTACCCTTCCTACAGGCAATGTATTTGCAATTTCATGTATTCTTGGTTATGATTATAAAAAAGATGGGAGACTGAAATTATGCGTATGCTGTTTATTGAATATCCAACCTGCTCAACATGCAGGAAAGCAAAGAAATATCTGCAGGATGCCGGAATGGAGCTGGAAATCCGCCATATCGTTGAAGAAACACCTACTGTGGAGGAGCTTCGTGCGTGGGTAAAACAGAGTGGACTGGAATTAAAAAAATTTTTTAATACCTCCGGAAATGTTTACAAGGAGCTGAAGCTGAAGGATCGCTTGAAGGCGCTTAGCGAGGAGGAGCAGCTGAATTTACTTGCCGGCAACGGTATGCTGATCAAGCGTCCGCTGCTGATTTGTGAAAAAGGAATCGCGGTCGGCTTCAAGGAAGATAAATATAAAAATTTATGTTCAGAATAACAAATATGTGGTATATTGATGAAAAGGCATTGAGGTGATAAAGGTGATATTAGGTGAATCGTTGGAGGATTATCTGGAAACACTGCTGATCCTGGATAATGAAAACGGCAAGATCCGTTGTGTGGATGTGGCAAAAAAAATGGATGTTTCCAAGCCAAGTGTGAATAAGGCTATGAATGTATTAAAGGAAAAAGGACTTGTTCAGCAGGAAACCTATGGGGATATTCATTTTACTCCGGAGGGAAGAGAGCTGGCTGTCAAGGTGTATCAGCGTCATACGACTATTCGTTCCTTTCTGGAGGATGTACTTGGTGTTGCACCGGATACAGCAGAGGAAGAAGCCTGTCATATTGAGCATGTGATCAGCGAAGATACCTTCCAGAAAATCAAAAATTTCAAAAGATAGCGCTTTTTTATGAAAATGCGCTTTTTTTGTTGCATATTTTCATAAAACGGAATAAAATAGTATAGGACATCGGGATGTAGCACAGCTTGGTAGTGCGCTTGCTTCGGGAGCAAGAGGTCGCAGGTTCAAATCCTGTCATTCCGACCATTTCTGCTGATAAGCCTTTGAAAAAAGGCTTTTTTTTATTCATAACATATGCTTGTCCATGGATAAGTCCTTTATCAGAAGACTTACATAGCGTTTTTCCCTAATCATGCAGTTGTGTAATTCTGTGCTTGGAAATAGCGCTGTAGCAGGAATCAAATCCGCATTTTCAAATTCAAGCAGTGTGTCTCATACATATCAATACCTGATACAGAGGCAAGGCAATCCTGATGTAATACATGCTGTACCCTGCTTACCAGTACAGTACCTGATGACTGCTAAAAAGGTAGACGACTTTTAAAAATCGTCTACCTTTTTAGAATACTTCTATCAAAAGCAACAGCAGGTAGGATGACTCATGCGCGAAAGGTTTTCTCTTATGCACATGACAGCATTTTCTTTATCAGCCGCTCTTTCCATCTGTTGGATAGGTGACTTTCTTTTTTTACAATTTAAGATGTCCATCAGCTGCATATATACTTATTTTAAAAATAATTCCTCATAATTTTTCCGCAGCTGCTCTGCCGCCAGATCTTTCTCCACCGCTTTGATTTCACACAGCTTGTCAAATGTATATCTGACATACATCGGCTCATTCTGCTTGCCCCTGAACGGATGCGGCGTCAGATAGGGACTGTCAGTTTCCACAAACAGCCGGTTCAAAGGAAGCGCTTCTGCCGTAGCCGGAGCCCCTCTTGAGTTTTTAAATGTAAGCGGCCCGCCAAAGGATATATAAAACCCGATTTTTATCAGCTCCATAGCCACTTCCTTACTTCCGCTGTAGCAATGCATGATCCCCTTCAGCGGACCCATATCCTTCAGAATGTCCAGCGTATCCTTCGTTGCCTCTCTCATATGAATAAGAATCGGTTTGTTATATTTTTGCGCAAGCCTGATCTGCCGGATAAAGCCGGTCTTCTGGTCCTGCGGCTTTACATCATCCCAATGATAATCCAGTCCGATTTCACCGACGGCAATAATGCGCTCCTGTTTCAGCAGCTCCTCCAGCCGCTCATAATCGGCTTCCTGAAAAGCGTACAAATCGTTCGGATGAAAGCCCAGTGCGATATCAAAGCGCTCCGGTTCGCGCTCCTTTAGCTGCTGTGCACGCTCATATTCAGTAAAATCCGTACAGATGATGAGCATTTTTTCTATTCCTGCCTGCCTTGCATTCTCCAATACCTCGTCAATGCGCTCATACAGGGCATCACAGGTGATATGACAATGTGTATCGATCAATGTATTCATAACATTTTTCCCTCCTGCTTATTTCCCCAGACAGAAATTGGAGAATAAGGTGTCGAGTAGATCCTCACGATGGACTTCCCCGAGTATCTCCTTTAAGGCTGTATAGGCTTCCTGTATATCGATAGCAACGATATCCAGCTCCATTTTCGACTTCATGGCAGCAAGCGCCTGCCGCATACAGCTCTCTGCCTTCATCATTAAAGAGATCTGGCGCTCATTTTGCAGCAGCGGCTCCTGCAGTACCAGCTGATGACTGTCGAACAGTTCATGTATCTTTGCCATCAAAGGCTCAATCTCACCACTGACTGCGGATATGCATATGCCCTCACAGCGATGGGAGATATCGGTTTTATTGTATACAATGATACGCGTCTTATCCTTCGTCAGCTCCAGCAGATCCTCATCCTGCGCATCCAGTGCATGGCTGCTGTCCAGTACGACGATTACAAGCTGTGCCTCGGAAATTGCCTGTAAGCTTCGCCGGATACCGATTTGTTCCACAACATCCTCTGTATCCCGTATTCCTGCCGTATCAATCAGATTCAGAGTCAGTCCCTGCAAATGGATATGTCCTTCCACTATATCGCGTGTTGTTCCTGCGATATCTGTCACAATCGCCTTCTCTTCCTCAAGCAGCGCATTCAAAAGGCTGCTTTTCCCGACATTCGGCTTACCGACAATTGCTGTTTTGATGCCCTCCTTCAACAGCTGACCGCTCTGTGCACGGTCCAGAATTTGCCGGATACGCACCATCCATTCCTCAGCCTTTGGCTGAATGATGTCGCTGCTCAGCTGCTCCACATCATCATACTCCGGATAATCGATGTTTACCTCAATGTTTGCGATAATATCCAGCAGATCCTGAATCAGGGGCTCCAGCAGCTTTCTGACGCTTCCGCGAATACCCTGCACAGCCATGCGTGCATTTTCATCGGTATCTGCCTGTATCATGTCATTCACAGCTTCTGCCTGCGTCAGATCAATCCGGCCGTTTAAGAAAGCACGCTGTGTAAATTCACCGGGATTCGCAAGACGTGCGCCATGCGCAAGACACAGCCGCAGAATTTTCTTTGTGATAAACCGTCCGCCATGACAGTTTATTTCTACGATATCCTCACAGGTAAAGGTCTTCGGTGCACGAAAAACACTGACAAGCACCTCATCAATCAGTTCATCGTGCTCCTGATCATAAACATAGCCATAGCTGATCGTATGGCTTTTTTTCTCTCCTACATTAAAATTCAGAATGCTGTCCGCAATCGACAAGGCATCCGCTCCACTCATTCGGATGATGGAGATTGCCCCATCCACTGCCGCTGTGGAGATTGCGGCTATTGTATCATTCAACATAAAAACACCTGCCATTTACTACGTAATTGTATCACAAAAAGACGAGAAAAAAAGGTTATTTACTCAATAACCCTTTCGTCCTACTGATCACTGTTCATGCAGTCTGCCGAGGTTTCCCCATCCCGGCTGCGCGCGGAATTGTGAATACGGCATTTCAGCCGATACACCAGGAACAGGAATATTGCGTAGCCGGTGGCAGCCAGCGCCAGTATTGTATAATAATATGCAGATGGCAAATGAAGGTATCGGGCACTGAGATAGGCGAGCAGATACACACCGGGTACGATTGCCATGAGCCAGCATGCAAGGCTGGTAAGACTTGTCGCAAACTTCATGAAACCAGCTCCTTTTACAATGCATACTTCCACCGAATGGGACGAACAGCAGAAGCTCTTCCATACCTATGATGATAGTATCCACCATCTAACATCTATATGATAATTTTATCCGTCTGCTGAAACAATTACAATGTATCGAACGGCGGTCAGAAGCTCCGTGAATGGTGAGATAAAAAGACAGGGAATGTATGCATTCCCTATCTGCTTTTTAACAGCTCTTTTCTCCATTCCGGGACTGCTTCCACAGCAGTCCAATACTCACGCAGGGCAGTGATTTTCCCTCCCTGTATTGTGAAGAAACCAATGGCAAGAAAGGATACTTCCTGTCCCTTCACCATTGTTTCACTTATAATCATATCCCCTGTTTCATAGCATTTCAGAACCTCTTCCTCCCATTCTCCGGGATAGGCTTCATTTACAGCTATAAATTCATCAAGGGTAAAGACTTCCTCCGTATTGGGCCATGTAATTTCTGCAGTATCACAGAACAACTCTCTTACATCTTGAAAACGCAGGTCATGTATTGCATTCCAGTAAGCATGTACGATGCTTTGCATACTATGCTCCTCCTTTCATCGTTATCTTAGAAGGGATACATTCGCATACAGCGCGAGACATGCTTTACCTGATCCTCATTTTCATACCAGTGCAGGCTTTCATTCATGGTCTTCCACCTCCCGGATTCTGCCTAAATCCATTGAATAGAACTGACAATCCTTTGTCCGATGCAAAAAGCCGTACTCAATCAGATAGCGGCGCAGTGATACAAAATCCTCGAATATCTGCTTTAAAAAGGCATTGATTTCCTCTTCGCTGTATACCTGATGCGGCTCCAGAAATTCACAAATTTTTCGTAGTATGATTATTTTCTTTTTTTCCTTAGCCGGAATCTGCTTTAATTTCAGCGGATCGATAGAGAGCGTCATCGTCTTCAGCACCTGCTCCTCATCCTCACTGGTTGCGACATAGCGTTCATCCACCTGTGCGGCATGGTCATGCACCTCCAGCAGATTATCCATCATACCCTCCACCGATAGCTCATATAGAGCCAGATACATTTTCGCCTGTCTTGCTTTTTCTCGGAAAACAAAGCGCTGATGGCGGACGGTTGACGCACTTGTACTTGTCAGCGAGGCTATTTCCTTATCGGTTTTCCCTTCATGAATATACTGCAGGAGCTTTTTCTGCACATCGGTCAGACTGCAGGATTTCTTATCCAGCTGCAGCAGCTGTTCAAACACAGAACCATGCTCCTTTTGTATATGCATCTGCACCGCCTTTTCGGCACGGTAAAAATGCCCGTTTATCGGAAAAATTTCACCATCCTCAAACACTGCATCGCAAAAATTACAATGGTAAAAATTACGTTTGTCCTTTGTATATCCGTTTTTTATTTCATCCAGATTTTTTTCTCTTGTTATTTTCATATTTCATCACCTGTCAAGCAACTGCATATGAAATATTATACCATACTTTCTCAGTTTGCGATATGATGATGAAATACCGGTGTGGAAGAGTCAATGACACGAAACTCATAACCCTGCGACAGCATACTTTTCAGAATCGTAGGAAGCGCCTCTACCGTTGCCTTGTTTCCGGTTCCATCATGCATCAGAATCATTACCTCTTTTTTATCCCTGATTTCCTTTAATGCCGTATTGATCAGTGAATCACTGCCTACATAACAGTTTCCATCCCCGTTGGAAGCATTCCAGTCATAGTATTCATACCCTTTTTGCGTTACAGAAGCTGCCAGCGTACTCATAATGCCGCTGCTGTACTTTCTGGATACCGTATTGCTGGTGCCTCCTGGAAAGCGCAGGATATTCACCTTATGTCCCGTCTGTTTTTCAATCAGCGCATTCGTTTTATTGACATCCTCAAAATACGCCTCCTCACTGGAATAGATTTTGCCATAATCATGGGAGAAGGTATGAATACCGATCGCATGCCCCTTAGCATCCGCTTTCTTAATCAGGTCGTAATACTCCGGATTGCTTCCCGTCACAAAAAACGTAGCCTTGACATGGTAGGTATCCAGAATATCCAGTACCTCCTGCGTGTGCTTGCTGGGACCGTCATCAAAGGTTAAATACGCAACCTTTTTTTCTTCCACCTTGGCGACTGCAGCACTATCCTGCTCCATCGGGAAATATTTCTGGGCCCAGAAAAAAGCAACCCACATCAGTGCAAGAAATGCCACACTGCTTAAAATCACATCACGCCATACTTCTTTTCTCATATAATCACATCCTCTCTGTTAGCTTTCCCCTGGAATGTGCATCTTATAAGGGATATGGCAAAACATTCACGCAGGTGATGGAAACGTGATATAATGAATTACAAAAGGAGGGGTCTTTTATGCTGTATGACAATCGCATAGCTGCCGCATTTCTGGAAGGAAGACCTGTAACAGAGGAAAAGCATTTTTACCTGCTGCAGGAGTACAAGGAGGCTGATCCGAAACGAAGGGATATCGTACAGGAGCTGGACTCGCAGCTGGAAAGCATCGTAGAAGAATTTCCGACCTTTAATAAAGAGCTTTTTGAGGCTGTTTTTCCCAATTACAGGGAGCAGCTGAAGACTGTCTGTATCATGGCGGTTGTCGGCACAAAGGAAAACCGCATTGTGAAATCTGAGGAAGGGCTTTGTATCCTGATTGATCTGATTCATATTGCTGATTATACCCGTATCGTTTCACAGATGACCTATATTTTGCAGAATTATCTGACCTTCGAGCTATCAAAGTATCTGATTCAGAAGCAGTTCCCTGTGCGTTCCCGTAAATATCTCAGCCTGTTAAACCATCTGGCATTCACAAACGGTCTTGCGAATTATCTGGCATGGAATGCTTCCTGCAGCAGCTATAAGTTTTATACACAGAAATATGAAGCGCATAAGGAGCGTGCCTTCGGTCTTCTTTCACAGGCGCTGCAGGTGGAAACAAAAGCCTTACAGCATAAGATCCTGGTCAGTGCCGTGACACAGGAATTCTGGAATCAGTTCCCCTCTGTTGCAGGCATGTTTTATTTTGATGATATTTATCGTGACCTTGGCAAAGAAGGCATTGTTCTGCTGTATAGACACGGACCGAAAAATTTCATTCAGACGATATTTCATGAGTGAGGGAATGATATGATGATAAAGATTTTATCAGGCGACATTACAACCCTGCAGGTGGATGCCATCGTGAATGCAGCCAATGTTTCCCTGCTTGGGGGAGGCGGTGTCGACGGAGCAATTCATCGCGCTGCCGGACCTGAGCTTTTAGAAGAGTGCCGTACCCTTCACGGGTGCAAGACAGGAGAAGCAAAAATCACAAAGGGATACCGGCTGCCTTGTTCCTATGTAATTCATACACCGGGTCCGATATGGCAGGGTGGAAATCATGGGGAATGCGAGTTGCTGGAAAGCTGCTATCGAAGCTGTATGAAGCTGGCGAAGGAGTATCATATAACCTCCATCGCTTTTCCTGCCATTAGTACCGGCGTATATCACTTCCCCTTGGAACAGGCTGCCCGCATTGCCATCCGGACAATACTGGAAGAAAAGGAAACCTGTATAAAGATTGTTTATCTGGTATGCTTCGACGAGATTACACGTCAGATATATGAAGCCGTACGAAGCGAATACGATATTTGATTTTATGAAAACAGAATTCCCTTTGACGAATTTGTACGTACATGATAAAATCAAGTAGGTGATGACAATGTCGAAATACGAAGCGATTTACAAGGATATATTAGGAAGAATTGAACAGAATCTCTATGCAGCCGGAGATACGCTTCCCGGTGAATATGAGCTTATGAAAATCTATGAAGCATCCAGAGATACCATTCGAAAAGCGTTGCTGCTGCTTGCACAAAACGGATATATACAGAAATCCAAGGGAAGAGGAAGTATTGTTCTGGACCGACAGCGCTATGACTTTCCGGTTTCCGGTGTTGTCAGCTTTAAGGAGCTTGCCGATAAAATGGAACAGGATGTGCAGACAAAGGTGATTTGTCTTGAAAAAACTCATCCGGATGCCCGTATCCGGCAATTGTTTCATATGAGCCCGGAGGATGAAATCTGGCTTGTTCAAAGGGTTCGGATCATTGACCATGAAGCCGTTATTCTGGATACGGATATACTGGATGCTTCTATTATTCCGGAGCTGAACGAAGAGATTCTGGAACAGTCATTGTACTCCTATATTGAAGATACCCTGCATCTGAAAATCGCCTATGCGGAAAAGGAAATCACATGCCAGAACGTGAGCGGTCTGGATACGAAGGTTCTGGATATGAAACAGTATGATATGGTTGTGAATGTGGAGTCCTGCTCCTATCTTGATGATGCACGAATCTTTCAATATACCAATGCAAGACACCGCCCGGATAAATTTCGATTTAAAGATTTCGCAAGACGCGTAAAATTAGCATAATAGCATGAGCCGGTAAGTTGCCGGCTTTTTTATTAGAAATACCATTACCGGATAGACGGCTACCTGCTGCATATGTTCTTTTACAGAAATGAATAATCATTTAAAAAAGATATTGACATACATGTACGTACAAGTTATACTGTTGTTGTATTAAGATGTACGTACATGTTTAAGGAGGAGCTTATGGAAAAGTTTCAGGAAGATGTAAAAAAACTATTGCTATACGTCGGTGGTAAAGAGAACATACAGGCCGTTTCTCACTGTGTTACCAGAATGCGATTTGTACTGGTAAAGCCGGAGCTGGCAGATGTTGCGGCAATCGAATCCCTTCCCAGTGCAAAGGGGACATTCACACAATCCGGTCAGTTTCAGGTCATAATCGGAAATGAGGTCAGTGAATTTTACAATGCATTTACGGCTTATGCAGGCATTGAAGGAGTTTCCAAGGATTCACTGAAAAGCTCTGCAAAATCAAATCAGACAGTATTACAGCGAATAATGGGTGCTCTTGGAGAAATCTTCGCACCTCTGATCCCGGCGTTGATCTGCGGCGGTCTGATTCTCGGGTTTCGCAATATCATAGGCGAGATTGCGATGTTTGACGGACAGACGCTCGCCCAAGCCTCACAGTTCTGGAATGGCGTATACAGCTTTCTATGGCTGATTGGTGAAGCCGTCTTCCACATGCTGCCGGTGGGTATCGTCTGGTCCATTACTAAAAAAATGGGAACAACACAGATTCTTGGAATCATCCTTGGGCTAACCCTTGTTTCTCCGCAGCTGTTAAACGGCTTCCAGGTAGCCGGAACCGAGGCTTCCGCTATTCCTGTATGGAATTTTGATTTCACACAGATTCAAATGATTGGCTATCAAGGGCAGGTAATCGCAGCCATGATGGCAGGCTTTGTCCTCGTATATCTTGAAAAATTCTTCCGTAAGCACTGTCCTGCTGTCATTTCTATGATTGTTGTGCCGTTCTGTTCACTGATCCCGGCAGTTGTTATTGCTCATACTCTGGTTGGACCTGTAGGCTGGACAATAGGAAATGCAATTGCGGATATTGTCTATAACGGACTAACCTCCAGCTTTGGCGTTTTGTTTGCCGCGGTATTTGGGCTGATCTATGCGCCAATCGTTATGACCGGCTTACATCATATGACGAATGCAATTGACACAACGCTGACAAATATGTTTGGCGGTACAATTCTCTGGCCAATGATTGCATTATCCAATATTGCGCAGGGCTCCAGTGTTCTTGCAATGGCAGTTCTTCAGAAAAAGGATGAAAAAGCATAGCAGATCAATATCCCGGCCCTGATATCCTGCTATCTCGGTGTTACAGAACCGGCTTTATTTGGTGTCAATCTGAAATATGGCTTTCCTTTGATTTGCGGCATGATCGGTTCTGCAGTTGCAGCAGTGATATCTGTAGGATGCGGGGTGCAGGCCTTCAGCATCGGTGTCGGCGGTTTACCGGGCATCATTTCCATAAAATCACAATTTTGGCTGGCATTCCTTGCAGCTATGGCAGCGGCGATTGTCATTCCGTTTGCTTTGACTCTGCTTGTTGGAAAAAAGAAACTGCAGCAAAAGGAAGCTGCAGTCATTGTCTCGGCCGAAGAGGAAAGCTTCCATTCACCAATGAGCGGTATATGTATGCCGATGGAAGAAGTTGAGGATCAGGCATTTGCATCCAAAGCTATGGGTGACGGCTTTGCAGTAGAATTACAGGATACCCGTGTTCTGGCTCCGTTCAGCGGAACCATTATGGTCGCATTCCCGACCGGCCACGCCTACGGTATCAAGGCAGATAACGGAAAAGAGGTTCTGATTCACATTGGTATGGATACTGTAGAATTAAATGGAGAAGGCTTCCACCCGCACGTAAAAGCTGGGGATGTCGTAAAACAGGGTGACGTACTGGTTGATGTAGAGTTGGATGTTATCAAAAGGAAAGAAAAATCTCTTGTTTCTCCAGTGGTATTTACGGACGGGACAGCGATCACACTTGAAAAACAGCACGAAAAGATAGCAGCTGGTGATGCTCATATCATCACATACAAATAGGAGGGCACTATGAATTTTAAAGAGAAAACAGTATATCAGATTTATCCAAAATCCTTTCAGGATTCCAATGGAGATGGATGGGGCGATTTACAGGGTGTCATTTCCAGACTGGATTATCTGCAGAAGCTTGGTATTGAGTATATCTGGTTTAATGCAATGTTTGTATCTCCGCAACGGGATAATGGCTATGATGTAGAAGATTATCGAGCAATCGATCCACGCTATGGAACCATGGAGGATTTTACTGAATTATGCAGGGAAGCAAAAAAGCGTGGCATTGATATCATGCTGGATATGGTGTTCAATCATGCTTCAACGCGGCATGTCTGGTTTCAGAAGGCTTTAAAGGGCGAAGAGAAATACAAAGATTACTTCTTTTTCCGCAAAGGAAAAGCAGATGGCAGTGCTCCGAATAACTGGAATTCAAAGTTTGGCGGTCCTGCATGGGAATATGTCAAGGAGCTGGATGAGTACTATCTGCATCTGTATGATGTCACACAGGCTGATCTAAACTGGGACAATTCGGAAGTCAGAAAAGAACTGGCTGATATCGTCAACTTCTGGCGCAGTAAGGGGGTTCATGGATTCCGCTTCGATGTAGTTAATCTTGTATCAAAAGGCTCCTTCGAGGATGATCCAAACCTCTTTGACGGCCGGCAGTTTTACACGGATGGTCCACACATTCACGAATATTTGAAAGAACTGAATCTGAACAGCTTTGGCAAGGATGAAGACAGTATGACGGTTGGTGAGATGAGTTCAACAACCTTAGAGAATTGCACACGTTACTCAGGAAGTGACGCCCATGAGCTGACGAGTGTATTTACCTTCCATCATCTAAAGATAGACTATAGAAACAAAAAGAAATGGGAGCTGATGCCGTTTGATTTCATGGAGCTAAAGCAGCTCTTGAATGACTGGCAGACAGGTATGCAGGAAGCAGATGCATGGAATGCCTTATTCTGGTGTAATCACGATCAGCCCCGTGCGATTTCAAGATTTTGCGATGATAAAAACTATCGTATAGAAGCCGCTAAAATGCTGGCAACTGTGCTTCACTGCATGCGGGGGACACCGTATGTGTATCAGGGTGAGGAAATCGGTATGACCAATGCATATTTCCATGATATATCATAATATCGCGATGTAGAAAGTACAAATTTCTATGATATTCTTAAGAAGGAAGGACACAGTAAGGAAGAAATCCTGCATATATTACAGGAACGCAGCCGGGATAATGCAAGAACACCAATGCAATGGAACAGCAAGCAAAATGCAGGCTTCACAGATGGTACTCCATGGCTGTCAGTAATTGATAACTATAAAACTGTCAATGTTGAAAATGCACTACAGGATGAAAATTCCGTATTTTATCATTATCAGAAATTGATACGCATGCGGAAAGAGTATAAGGTGATTCAGAATGGCCTGTATATTCCATTACTGCAGGATCATAAGACAGTCTTTGCATACAAACGCAAAGGAGAGGAAGGAGAACTGATTGTACTCAGCAATTTCTATGCAGAAGCTGTACGTGTGGAAATAAAAGAAAATCTGACAGATTATGTGCTGTTGCTAAGCAATTATAAGGACAGTAAAGCTGACAAGTGTATCACACTTCGTCCTTATGAATCTGTCATATATTATAAAGCAAGCTAGTGCAGATAAGCCATGTGAGTGATCGCATGGCTTTTTGATGCGCTTTTTATTCATACAGCTGTCATGGTGAAAGGAAAAGAGTGACGATATATCTTATATTTCAATGAAATTCCAATTTATAGGGTTTAAAGACATCTTTTAAATAAGCAATTCTATCGTTTCATTACCATATATCAAAATCTGATTTTCGATCATGGCTCACACTTTCAAAAAAGACAATTTTTTAAGTTTCGAAAGCATCTGGGGATTTCACGAAAAAATCACTCTATGAAGAACACTATCCATCAGTTATGTAAACCCGATTGTTGCCAAATACATACAAGGTGTTAACACATTCTTCATATGAATGCTCACTTAGTGAAACAAACAATGATGAAGCCTGTTACAGACCCATACTGTCAATTCCAATAAACAGCTTGAAAGAAGGATATACCTCCATATAAAAATCACATCCTATGCCACTATCCTGAAGTTCCCTGGTTGATCGTGATATATACACAGAGCAATTGACACATCACCTTATAAGATCAGTTATAAAACCAATCTCAAACAATTATTCTGCCTTACCCATATTAAGTGATTTCACAGGAATAGAAAAAAGCAGCACGATATCCAATTGATACCGTACTGCATGTTAATAATTATTCGGTGATGCCTCACTTGCGGATCCGTGTTCCTTCTCCGTCTTGATTTCAAAATGTATCATCAAGGACAGAAGTGCACGCAGCAGAATGATGGCTCCCAGAATATAGATTTCCGAAAAGCTTCTGACGAGTACCGTCTTCAGTATTTCGGCACCCATTTTAAATTCCAAACCTAATGCCAGAGCATTTGCCAGTTCGATACGGATCGGATAATGTTTATGGGTAAACAGCGCTTTGATATAGTGATAAAACGCCTTCAGTGATCCGATGGTTATCACAACGATACCGATGATTTCCAAAATGGATACAATCTCCGGCAGCATGAATTCTATGAAATGTTCCAGCATACAGTTTCCTTTCTATGTAGGCTTACTCTGCGTATTTCGCAACGATTTCGCTGACTGGTCTGCTTTCTTCCACAGCCTTGATAACCTGTCCTAAAACAGGTCCTACAGACAATACCTTCATCTGTGGGTACAATGCAGCCTTGTCATCCTGAGGAATCGTATTGGTACATACGAATTCTTCCAGATTCGCAGCCTTCAAGCGATCGATGGCCGGCCCGGAAAGAACGCCGTGCACACAGGATGCATATACAGCAGTAGCGCCTTTGTCATACAGCATCTGGATACCTGCAGTCAGCGTCCCTGCAGTATCCACAATATCGTCTACCACGATAGCGATTTTGCCATTTACATCCCCAATGATGTTCATAGCCTCTGCCACGTTTGGTTTCGGACGACGTTTATCAATGATTGCTAATGGAGCGTGAAGAATTTCCGCAAGTCTTCTCGCACGAGTAGTTCCGCCATGGTCCGGTGATACGACCACAACATCTTTCAGATTCAGGCTCTTGAAATACTGACCGATAATACAGATGGCGGAGATGTCATCTGCAGGAATATCGAAGAATCCCTGAATCTGCGTTGCATGCAGTTCCATGGTAATGACACGGTTTGCCCCTGCCCGTTCCAGCAGATCCGCAACCAGTTTGGATGTGATCGGCTGTCTCGGTTTTGCCTTGCGGTCCTGACGTGCATATCCGAAATATGGCATAACGACAGAAATATGACCGGCACTGGCACGTTTGCAGGCATCAATGGCAATCAGTACCTCCATGATATTGCTGGAGACAGGTGCACATGTGGATTGAACGATGTAGACGTTTTTCCCGCGCACGGACTCCCCTAATTCTACCATGATTTCCCCGTCGGAGAAGTGCTTTACATCACACTGACCCAAAGGTATCCCTAATTCTCCCACGATTTCATTTGCTAGCTCAACGCTTGAAGTTAACGCAAAAACTACTGTTTTGTTTTCCATTGTTCTACAATCCTGTTCCTTTCCTATTTGTTCTTGTAAGTTGTTCCGAATCCCTTTTTAATGGACTGTCGTGCTCTGGCAATCCCCATATCACCGTCATCTACAGAATCCGTGATCGTAGAGCCTGCCGCAAGCAGAGCATTCTCACCGATGGTCACAGGCGCAATCAGGTTACAATTACTTCCGATAAACGCACCGTCATGTACCGTTGTGCGGAATTTGTGCTTGCCGTCATAATTGACTGTAACCACACCGCAGCCGACATTGATTTTCTTACCAAAGTCGGAATCTCCGATATATGTCAGGTGGGCGCATTTGGAGCCATCACCAAAGTGAGAGTTTTTAAATTCCACAAAGTTCCCAATACGGCAGTCTTCGCAGATTTCTGTATTGTTTCTTAAATGAGACATCGGCCCCACCGTGGAACGGTTTCCAACACTGCTTTCAACGATCTTGCTGCTGTCAATCGTTACATCATCACCGATTACAGCATTGCGCAGGAACGAGTTCGGTAAAATCACAGTATTCTTACCAATGACAGTTTTCCCCTGAATGTGTACGTTGGGATAAATGACCGTATCCTCACCAATCACAGCATCCACATCAATGTATGTGTTATCCGGATCGATAATCGTTACCCCTGCACGCATGTGTGCTTCATTTACATGACGCTTCATCCATGCATTTGCTTTCGCTAAATCCACACGGTCATTGACACCCATGGCTTCCTTTGGATCATCCACAATCATAGCATTGACACACAGATCTTTTTTATTAAAAATTTCCACAAGATCTGTCAGGTAGTATTCCTGCTGTGCATTGCTGTTGGTGATTTCCTTCAGACCTTCAAACAGTGCCTTGTTATTGAAACAGAAAATTCCGGTGTTGATCTCTTTTACTTCCAATTCTTCTTCACTGCAATCCTTTGCTTCAACAATCTTCTCGACCATGCCCTGTGCATTTCGAATAATTCTGCCGTAGCGTTCTCCATCCGGCAGCACACTCGTCAGTACGGTACAAGCGGCATCACGGTTGCTTTCAAATACTTTTTGAATCGTTTCCTTCTGAATGCAGGGGCCATCACCGTTAACAACAATGGTATCTCCATCCAGACCTTCCAGAACACTTGCCTGCATGACAGCGTGTCCGGTTCCTAACTGAGGCTGTTGAATAGCATACTCTACAGAATCCTGCAGATATTCCTTTACACTTTCAGCACCATGTCCAACCACAACAACAATGCGTTCCACTCCGCTTGCTTTCAGGGTATCAACAATATGTCCAATCATCGGTTTGTTTAAGACGGGATGCATCACTTTGTTCAAAGCTGACTTCATTCTTGTGCCTTTTCCGGCAGCTAAAACAATAGCAGATTTCATAAAAACATACCTCCGTTACTATTTTATCAAAAAGTGACAGTAAAAAAAAGGCTAAGTGCCTATTTCCTATACGTTTTATGGACGAATTGTAAGGTTTCACCGTGAATTAAGGAAAAAGCATACAATCACAGCAAAGAATGGAGGAAACAGCATGCTCCCGTATACTTTACCATCATGCAAATTGGATTTCGGACACCGGAATAATGAAATATGCCGGAAATGATTACAATATGTGAATAGTTGTGCTATCATAACCGTGTTGATGGGAGGTTACCTTATGAACAGACAGATTCTGTTTTTCGATATAGACGGTACTTTGGTGGATAGTACCACGCATATTGTTCCTGCATCCACCAGAGCCGCATTGCAGAAGCTGAAGAAGGCCGGCCATATTCTATGCATTTCTACCGGACGATCTCTGCAATCTGTAACAGACGGTCACTTTGATGAGCTGATTGACTGGGACATCTTTCTCTGCAATAACGGACAGGCTATTTACAATCACGACAAAAGCCTTCTGCATATGACACCGATTCCAAGAGAAAGCGTCGAGGCCTGCATTCAGGCTGCGGAAACGCAGGAGGCTCCGCTGCTGATTATGGGAAAGAAGCAGATTCTTACCCGCAAGCCGAATGCATACGTGATTACCTCTGCAGAATTCTTTAAGGAATCCATACCGGATGTGGAAGCATATGACGGCAGTGATGTCATTATGATGATTGCCTATGGTCCTATGGGATATGCGTATGAGGAATATATGGCGATACCCAGCGTTGATGTTTTGATTGGGCAGTCGACCTATGCAGATGTTGTGCTGAAGGGCTTTAGCAAGGCGATCGGTATCCGCTTTATTCTTGATCATTTTCAGATGCAGGACTATCTAGCCTTTGGAGACAGTCTGAACGATGTGGAAATGCTGCAGCATGCACGAATCGGAGTCGCAATGGGAAATGCCCATGAGGAAGCGAAGCGCGCTGCCGACATCATTACAAGGGATGTATCCGAGGATGGCATATATCATGCATTGCGGCAGATGAGGCTGCTGGATTTATAATCCCCTGCATTATGACAGCTTGGTTATCCAGGCTGTTTTTTACTCCCTGCCGCATTTCATTCTATTTCCGTTAGAAGGTCAATTTACCGTGTAATGCAAAACTAATAAAAAAAAGCAGCTGTGTTTGTGCAGGACAGACAACAGATGCCTTGTTACATATATGCTGCAGAAATGCAGAACTATCCTTTTTACATATCTAACACGAATATAGCAGTGCTATTCCTGACGGCAAGGAAAGAACAGCTCTACAACAAATTCCGTATCATCATTTTCATATAGAAAGCTGCCATTCATCCCTTTCATGATCTTATTAACGCTTTTCAGACCAATCTGGGTGCTTTCCTCCCGGGATGCGTCCTTTTTCTTACGATTTTTTAACCGAATCAGCACATTCCCCTTCTCCACCTGTAAAGAAACAGTCACAATGTGTTTATCCCCATATTTTCGGATATTGGAAAATACATTATCAAACACACGCATCAGCATGGCTTCCTCCCCCATGATTTTCCAGCTGCCCCTTTCAAATTTTGTCAATATCTCGAATTTCTGTTCACGCAGCTCCTCGCAATAGAACTCCAGCATATTCAGTACCGCCTGCTCCTCTATAGGATGCAGCTGCAGCTCCTCATCACGGGAATACACAAGGAAATGATTAAACAGCTTATCTGACATATCCTTGATCTGTTCGGCCTTCTGCCGGCTTTTTCGAATATAGTCATCCCTCGCTGCATCACTCTTATAGATTTTCATTTGAAGAATATCCAGATATCCAAGCAGAGAGGTGAGCGGTGTACGAAGATCATGTGACATGGCTGTAACAAGCTCCTGATTGGCATTGCGTGCTTCTTCTTCCTTCAGCATATTATCATACAATGCATTGCGCAGATGATTCAGCTGCCGGGCAAGATCCGTCAATTCATCATTTCCCTTGTAAATGATCGTATGGTGAAAATCACCGGCTTCAATCAGCTGCATTTCCTCCTCGATACTGAGGACATATTTCATTTTGCGGTGTACAAACTGCATAATCACTACAATGAACAGCAGGATAGAAGCAACTGCCGCCACAATGAGAAACCGAATCATGAAGGAAAGACCGATAAAGGAATAGACAACAAGATAGGCTTCACCATCATGAAATTTCAGCGTATATTCCTGATCGTCCGGCTCATACAGATTCAGCCAGAAGGACATGGTACCCACATATGCCTGATCCTCCATCGTACTGAATGATGTTTCACTCAGCGTATCCTCATCATCATACAGATACAGCGTGAGATCCTTGTATTTTCTCATTTCCCGTTTGATAGCTTTTTTGTTCTTTTTTGAAATATCCTTTTTCGTTATCGTATCCTGCAGGGTCTGAATCTGTTCACTCGTTTCCTTCTTTACTGCCTCTTCACCGACAGCCAGATGAAACATACGATACCGGTTAAAAAATAAAAACCCGAACAGTGATGCGGAAACAACTGCCGCCAGTATAACGATACCGATAAATTTCAGGCTTAGCTTGGAGATATGCTTTTTTCTTGTTCCGACAGGGCTTTTTTTCTTAATCAAAACGGTACCCCTTTCCCCAGACGGTTTTTATATACACCGGATTCTGCGGATCCACTCCCAGCTTTTTGCGCAGATTTCGGATATGCACCATGATGGTATTATTTGCGGAATACATATACGGCCCCTTCCAGATAGCTTCATACAGCTCCTGATTGGAGAAAATTTTTTTCGGATGGTCCGCCAGCAGTAACAAAATCTGATACTCCATTTCTGTCAGATTTACAGCTTCCTCCTTCTTTTTCACCTGATTGCTGTTTCGGCTGATGATCAGATCATGCATGATAATCTGATCGCCCTCCTGCGGCTCCTCCTTCCCCTTGTAAATGCAATATCTGCGCAGAAGTGCTTTCACACGGGCAATGAGTTCATTATAGGAAAACGGCTTCGCCAAATAATCATCTCCGCCGCTGGAAAATCCAAGCGCTTTGTCCTGGTCCATGGTCTTTGCAGTCAAAAACAGAATCGGCGCATTCGTGACCTCACGAATCTGACGGCATGCCTTAAAGCCATCCATTTTCGGCATCATAACATCCAGAATGATTAAGTCCATATCCTCTGCTTTAGCTACTGCTGCTTCTCCATCACCGGCTTCCTCCACCTCATAGCCCTCGTTCTCCAGAAGAACAGTTACTACCTCACGAATTTCCTGATTATCATCCACAATGAGTATTCTGCTTCCCATCGTCCACACCTCATTTCTTTTCTCTTTCATTATATATCAAAATACAGGCTCCTACTACCTAATGTTCATTAAATCAGTGTTAAGACTTTTTAAGATTTCAAAACTGGATTTATCACAATAGTATGCCATAATGTTTATAAAGGAGTGATGGTGTGGATAAGATCAGTGTCATTATACCCTGTCATAATAATGCGGGAGCATTACGCAGAGTGTATACGGATGTCCTGCGGGAAGTAAAGAAGCTGCCGGTCAGCTATGAGCTTCTTTTTATTGACAATGCGTCCAGAGACGGAAGCTCCGCTATTCTGCGCTTGCTGTCACAGCAGGATTATGCATGCCATTACGTATCACTGAATCACCGTGTTACGCCGGTGTCTGCTATATTTCTGGGAGCACAGCTGTCAAACAGTGACTTTCTTATGCTCACAGACACCCGTCATCCCGCCTATCTCATACCGGAGCTGTACCGAACCCTCTGTGGCAGGACGCAATGCTGTGGCGGTGACCTCATTACCGGTAACAGACATATGCGAAAGCAGCCCTTTTTTAAGCTTCTGCGCAGGGAATATGTCGGTGAGGCTTTACAGACTGAGGATATCTCTGCATTTCGCAAAATACTGCTGCAGGATGATACCGGGACTGTATGGCTTCCTTATACGGAGCTGGAGCGCAGTCTGATCACCTGGCAGGATCGGTTGTATTCTCTTATGATAACATATGGAAATTGTGTTCTCACCTATATCGGAATGGGCGTCTTTATATTACTTACCGGTGTTCCCTGTTTCCTATTGTTTATGATGTTTCTGGATTTGTTGTATGCCGTCCTGCTTTATACAGGACTTTTCATAAGCCTGCTCTTCCTGTTCACCCGTTTTCGGCATCACCCATATTTCTTTCGGCATGAACAGCTTCTGCTTACGGATATCAGAGAAAGCACGCTGCCGAATCCACCCATTCAAAAGCCGGATATATCCAAGCTGTAGCATTTTGAATCCTGTGGGGATCTATGAAGGCTTTCATACGGATAATATGAAAATGGCACAGATAAACCGAAACCGGTAATCCTATGCCGTTTTTTCTTTATGAAGCCAGCACTAAGGCAGACATCAAAGAAGAGATATCCCCTGTTTGTCTATAGCCTTAACCTCCATTTACTGATTGATTGCTGTGCAGCATACAAAATACGTCTTGTTATGGAACCGCTTTTCTGCTTGCCGCAGAAGTTCCTTCTTCCTTGTAATTGCAAATACCGTACTTCCGCTGCCACTCATCAGCACCGCTTCAAACCCCATACTCTGCAGCTGGTGTTTGATGTCCGCAATTTCCGGAACCAGCTGAAAGGCACTGTATTCCAGGGAATTGGATATGACACTTGAAAGCTGCGCAAGGTCGCCCTGCTGTAATGCATGGATAACCTCATTGCAGTTCGGATGGTCGCATTTCTCAAAATCAAGCATAGAAAAAGCTTTCCCGGTAGGTACGCCCATCGCTGGCTTCACCAGAAGAATATGAAAATCGCAAGGCATGGCGAACGGTGTTATCCTTTCGCCAATCCCCTTTACCAGAGCACAGGTTTCCATGATGCAGAACGGTACATCTGCGCCAACCTGCTTTCCCAGCTGTGCCAGCTCCTCCAGTGAGATATCCAGCTTCAGCAAATCACGGATTCCGCGCATGACTGCAGCGGCATCTGCACTTCCTCCGGCAAGTCCTGCCTGTGCGGGGATACGCTTCTCCACATGCACATGGAAGCATTCCGATAGGGAAAAGGTCCTTCGCATCAGCTCCACCGCCTGAACGATTGTATTCGTTTCATCCATCCGCAGCTGTGCATCACTACACGTATAGCAGTCCTCACTGGACAGTGTTATGGTAAGCTCATCATGGAGCATCAGAGGAACCATAATCATTTCCAGCTCATGATACCCGTCATCCCGCCTGCATACGACATTCAGGCAGATGTTAATTTTCGCATGTGCTTTTACTTTCATTTCTATGTACCTCATATAAGTTGATAAATTCCGCAAGTGTGACGCTTTCTGCCCGTCTTGTGCAGTCTATACCGCTTTTCTCAAGCTCTGCACGCGCCTGCTGCTTATCCTGACAATATTCCCCGTAATTGTTCAGTATGGTCTTTCTTCTCTGGCGAAAGCAAGCCTTAACCAATGGAAAAAAACTTTCTTCCTCGATATTCTGCGGTGTATCCCTGAAACGGAACTGCAAGACTGCGCTGTCCACATTCGGCTTTGGCAGGAAAACGTTTTTCGGCACCTTCATCACCGGGGTTACCTCACAGCGATACTGTGTGATAATACTTAACGCATTGTAATCCTTGGTATTTACTTCAGCAGCAAAGCGGTCTGCGACCTCCTTCTGCATCATGACGGTGATTGCCGCAACGTCCGCTTTGGATTCAAATATTTTAAACAGAATCGGAGTCGTGATATAGTAGGGCAGATTGGCAGCAATGACGACATCATAGCCCTCTTCCCTGTACGTTCTGCACCATTCTTTCAAATCGATTTCTAAAAAATCAGACATGACCAGCTCAAAATTGTCATATTCCTGCAGCGTGTCTGCCAGAACATCAGGAAGCCTCTCATCAATTTCAAAGGATACAACCTTTTTTGCATACTCACACAGATACTGTGTCAATGCACCGATACCGGGTCCTATTTCAAATACCACGCAGTGATCCGACAGGACTGCATGTCGTGCAATTTTATCGACAATTCCGGATTCAATCAGAAAATTCTGTCCGTAATTTTTTTTCGCAAACATTCCATGTGTTTCCAGAATTTCCTTTGTTCTGGAAGGTGTCGCAATGGGTTTCTTCATAAGCTTATCCTTTCTAAAACAGCAGATAGAAGGTGGATACCAGCAATTCTATCAGCAGATATACAATACCTGTCAAAAGCACTGCATACAACAGGTTTTTTATAATTCGAATCAGATTACTGTATTTTGTCGTGCTTTTGACATCAAACAGCAGCGGCAGCGCAAACAATAGAAGGGTAAAGACGAAAAGAAGCGGCTTCCGCAATGCCTCCTCCTCCACTCGCACACAATACAGCAATGAAAACAGATACAGCAAATTGCATGTCATTTTGAAGATTCTTCGCTTCGTATACAGCTTCATATCCAGAAGCGGCAGCGGCTGATCAAGATTTTCATGATAGAAAATAACGCTCAGACCGTTTCGGCAAAGCACGTTCCATCCCTCGGCCAGAAAGATGCTTTCATCTGCATCGTATTTCACATCATAGAAGCAAACCCGCACATGCCGTCGTTTTCCCTCTACAAAACGAAAATTCATCAAAGAGCCAAGCATGACATAGCGAAAGGAGGACAATTCCCATCCCTCCTGCAGGATTTCAGATACCCAGCCTTCCAGTTGTTCCTTGGGACGCAGGGCAAACGTTACCTTAACAAGCTCATTCATATGGCTGTCCAAGCAGCTTTTCCACATCTGTTTTATGCAGCTGCAGCATATTCAGACGCTTGAAAAGTGTTTTGGCATTCGGTTTTCCCAGATGCAGGGAGCGGGCAATCTGCGCTCTCTTTTCGGCACTGTCCTCTCTGCCGTTTAGTCCCAGATCCAGATATTCCTCATAGCTCAGTGTAACCTGCAGATGTTCATCAAAGGTCATCAGATGCGTTAATGCCTCCAGAATATCTTCCTTGCAGGCATGCTCCACACCAACCTTTTTGCTTGTTTTGGCCTTTGCCTTATCAATGAAGGCATTTTTACAGCCGGGTACTGCCGCATTGATGCAGGAACGTATTTTTTCTCCGGGAAAATCCGGATCGGTAAATATAATCACACCGCGCGTTTTCTGAGCAAGTCTGATCTGTCGCAGGATTTCTTTCCCCAAATGCGTACCGTTTGTTTCTATGGTATCACAGTCCAGAAAGCTTTTCAGTACATTTGTGTCGTTTTTTCCCTCAACCACAAGGATTTCTTTCATCTTCACAAGCATCAGCCTTTCCTTAATTACTATAGTACCATAATTATATCATGTTAAATACAGAGAATACCAGCTCAGCTTTTTGTAAAAGCAAAAGGACACAGAAAACCAGCTTCCATGTCCTGATGATTATAATGCACAGCTTCTGGCTCCGTTTTTACCACCCTCACGGATGATCTGCGCCTTTGCCTGTGTGTTTTTCACCGGTACGATAGCACCGGAGTTCTCACTGCCGATATACAGGTCGATATGATTTCCCTGAATAGCCCCGCCTCGGTCCAATACAATGGCATAGTAGGGCTGATCCGGTGTAATACCACTTCCGCTCAGACCGTGATCACTGATTTTCAGTATCGAGCAAAGCGGAATGCTTGGGTCTGCGGCAACGATATAGTAATTACCATACCGGATACCCGGCTGCCATGAGCCATCCGGCATCTGTACACCAAGGGTTAAATCCAGTGCCACACCTAGGGAAGTACCGCCGCGGCCGCTTTCGCCGCCACATCCATAGCAGTCAACGCCGTAGGTTGTGATTTTCGGACTGAATGCCTGTGAGGACTCCTTTTCCATCCTTTTCAGGCGTTCCTGTTCTTTTCTTTTTTTCTCCAGCTGCACTTGACGCTTCCGTTCCTTTACAACCTTTTCTTTCATTTTTTTCGCATAGCCTTCGACATCGGATTTCATCAGCAGCACACCATGCTCATCCCTCATGCTGCGAAACATGGAGCCACTTTTTTGCATAGGACCATAGGCATGAAAAGCCATGGCGGCCATGCTGGTATCCTTTGTCTGAATCAGACTGTTTGTATGAAGGGTATCCTGAGATACCGTATGTTTGTTATTCACAGTGTTCAGTGACTTCTGCGGTACAGAGGCACTGGAAGCACATCCATATAAAGCGAAAACACAGATGAATAAAGCGAATTTTATTCGTTTTGAGTTCATTGATGTTCCTCCTTTTACGAAACAGACACTAGTCTAGCATACTTTTTTTGACTTGTCCAATATTTTTGTTTTTTAACATGCATTTATGTTTATTTTCCCCTCTACATTGTATTTTATACATATGAATTTGCAGAGGCATTTATGCCAGACCCTTTAAATAAAGGTATCTATGAACTATATTATGTCAGATATCTGATTTTTATGTGAAAATTTATTTGTGATAATTCGTTATTCGTTCACATATGATATTTGTTTTTTCATTTGTTTCAGTTTTCTGAAACCGCTGTCGCTCCCCTGTTTATCGCTTTATCGCACCGTTTTCTCCACTTGTGAAGAAAATACGAAAAAAAGCCCGATTTTCGGGCAATTTTATTTCTATTCTTCGATTCCGTATTCCTTTTCCAGATAGTCATCATACGTTGTTCGGCGGTCAATGATACCGTCATCTCTGATTTCTATGATACGATTTGCGATTGTCTGAATGAATTGATGGTCATGACTTACAAAAATCAGTTCTCCCGGATATTTTATCAGAGCATTATTCAATGTCTGAATGGATTCCAGATCCAGATGGTTGATCGGATCATCCATCAACAGCAGATTTCCCGCCTCCAGCATCGTCTTGGACAGCATACAGCGCGCCTTCTCTCCACCGGATAACACATTGACAGGCTTCAGCGGTTCTTCTCCGCTAAACAGCATTCTTCCAAGGAAACCGCGGATAAAGGACATATCATCGATATCCGTATACTGGCTCAGCCACTCACAGATACTCTGCGTACCTTCAAAATACGCGCTGTTATCATCCGGTATGTAGGAAACCTTGATGGTCTGTCCAAGCTGAATGCTTCCGGCATCCGGTGTCAGCTCCTGTGCAATCAGCTTTAACAGCAGAGTGGTTTTCAGTGGATTGCCAATCAGCGCCACCTTATCTCCCTTCATCATGTTAAAGGAGATATTTGTCAGTCTGCAATCTTCGACCTGTTTCTCTACATCCTCAATATACAATATAGAACGACCACTCTCCCTCTCCGGTTTAAATTCAATAAACGGATATTTTCGAGTAGATGGCTGTAAATCATCCAGTGTTATCTTATCCAGAATTTTCTTTCGTGATGTCGCCTGTCTGGATTTGGAAGCATTGGCAGAGAAGCGGGCAATAAAGTCTTCCAGCTCTTTGATTTTCTCTTCCTTTTTGCTGTTGGCATCCTTCAGCTGACGGCTGATCAGCTGGCTGGATTCATACCAGAAATCATAATTTCCCGCAAACAGCTTAATCTTGCCATAATCCACATCGGCAATATGTGTACATACCTTGTTTAAAAAGTGACGGTCATGACTGACTACGATTACCGTGTTCTCATAATTCATCAGGAAATGCTCGAGCCAGGAGCATGCCTTGATATCCAGATGGTTGGTAGGCTCATCCAGCAGCAGCGTATTCGGCTTTCCAAACAACGCCTGTGCCAGCAGCACCTTTACCTTATCACTACCGGACAGCTCCTTCATCAATACATCATGCAGATCCACTGAAATTCCCAGGCCGTTTAACAGCGTTGCCGCGTTAATTTCCGCATTCCAGCCATCCATATCCGCAAAGGCCGCTTCCAGCTCGCCAGCACGGATACCGTCTGCTTCACTGAAATCCTCCTTGCAGTAAATTTCATCCTTTTCCCGTTTTACTTCATACAGCTTTGTATTTCCCATCAGTACCGTTTCCAGTACCGTGTACTCATCAAAAGCAAAGTGATCCTGCTTCAGTGTAAATACCGTTTCATTCGGCTTGATGATGACAGAGCCGGTATCCGGCTTCAGCTCACCGCTTAGTACTCTCAGGAATGTGGATTTTCCGGCACCGTTTGCCCCGATCAGGCCATAACAGTTACCATCTGTGAATTTTAAGTTTACATTATCATACAGTGTCCGTGATCCAAAACGTACACTGACATTTTGCGTTTCTATCATTTTTCTACCTCCGGTGTTAACAATTATGCATTATATCATACAAACCGTCAAATGTGCAGAAAACATATGGGAATCTACGCTTCCTTATATATAAGAGGGTCTTTCCCCTCCCAATACCATACATTTTCTATACCAAAGGGTTAGATTTTCATTCACCATCTGCATTAGAGGGCTCACAGTATTTGATAATAGACTGTATTTTTTAGTATACAATTTCTACTATACAATAGGTATGAAAATGAAATATGGCAGGCACCTGACCGATTTCAGAGCCGCTTTCTTTGATATCGGCAACACCTGCTTTAATCAGGTGCATGGACAGATTCCACCTGCAAATATAGATGCAGTACGCAGACTGCAGGAAAAAGGCTTTCACAATGAGCCCTATTTTGAGAAGCTGTTGGATGTCGCAATTACCTATTCCGGCAATCGCAATACGGATTTAATTCCGGCAGGCGTGACAAAAGCCACAGGCATTCACCAGCTGATGAAGCTGTGGAGGTTTCCCGGACACGATTATCTATGCTTTGGCGATATCAGAACAGATATTCCCATGCTAAAGGACGAGTGTCTGGGTATTACCATGGAACATGCGAAAAAGGAAGTAATGCTCCATGCAGATGCGGTATGCGTCCGCAGTGACTGTAACGGTATTTCGAATTTTCTAAGAGTATCCTCTCTTATATAAAAAAGGAATCGTATGCCGCATTCCTAAGAAAATATAAAATGTTTCCATATGCAGATGAACTGCATAAAGAAACATTTTTTATATGATATTTTCAGTTGACTGATGAGAGCTTTACGAAAACAGCAGCTCCATAGATTCCTTACTGTTGATTTGAACAATTTTATAAAAGTATTCTTTCTGATCCATATCCGCACGCTCCAGATCCTCTTCGATACAGCCATCCCGCAGATACAGCAGCCGCCTGGAATAGCTCGCAATCATGGCATCATGAGTCACCATAAGGATTGTGACCTTCTCACGCTCATTCAGATCCTTTAGGATTGTGAGCAGTGTATGTGAATTTTTGGAATCCAGACTGCCGGTCGGTTCATCTGCCACAATCAGCTTGGGCTTGTTAATCAGGGCTCTTGCGACAGCACATCGCTGACACTGTCCTCCGGAGCATTCCACCGGATATTTATCCAGTACATCCACTAGCTCCAGCCTCTCTGCGGTTTGCTGCACACGTATTCCGATTTCCTCCTTCGACATGTTTGACAGGGTAAGAGGCAATGCGATATTTTCCTTCAGCGTCAGAGTATCCATCAAATTAAAGGACTGAAAGATAAATCCTAGATTTTCATACCGGAATTTTCCCGTTTGAGATTCCAGCATACTGTAGACATCAACACCATTGATCTTCACCTTTCCCTTTGTCGGCATATCAATTGTGGAAAGGTTGTTGATCAGCGTGGACTTCCCGGAACCGCTGGGTCCCATGATACATATAAAATCTCCTTCGTGCACTTCCAGTGAAATGCCGCGCAATGCTTCAAATTCATTTTTTGTATGACGATTATAAATCTTCGTTATATTCTTAGCTTCCAATATAGTATTCATATTCTGCTCTCCTATTCCTCCATATATGCTTCCATCAGATCCTGACGGAAAATCAGTTTCATATAAATGCGATACATCACCACAGCTGCCACCAGCAAAAAGCCGATATACAAGCCGTGCAGCTGTAATACAAAGCTCCACGCCACATCCCCTCCTGCCGCAAACAATGAAGTTATGACCAGTAAAGGCGGCAGAGATAACAACAGAATGATGCCGTAAAAGCCGACGATTTCCTGCTTGATAATTTTTCGGATATCCGTTTTCAAATACCCGATCGCCGTCATATTGCGAAAGACCTGACACTTACTCAATCCGTCGGCAGACAGCTTATAAACAAGACAGATACTGATTTGAAGCATCGATACGAGAAAGGCGATCATAACAACCATAAAAGTTGCCGTGTCGTTATAAAATTTACACAGATATAGAAATAATACCGCTGTCGACAATAAAATAATCGTAACCAGAAGATTTCCGTTGACCATGCTGTAGCGCAGATTTCCCAAAGATATCAGAAAATGGCGATTTTCTGCAAACATCCGTTTTTTCATCAGGGTTAATACATCCGGAAGTATATAACGAAATACATTCCCTGCGCCGAATACGATGGCTACACCAAGATATATCAGAAAAATGGCATTCATATAATGATAATCAATCGAGAACAGCAGATATATGGTCAACGCATACACACATACATATACGATTTTCATAAATACCTGCTTCTGTTTTCCAATCGGATTCATCGACCGTCTGGCACGCAGCAGTTCATTCATGGAATCCATGCGATAGACAAAGCCTGCATCGACAATAACCAGCCATACGGAAACAATCACAAGGGTAGCGATGCAATATCCAAGGGCTGCGGAAGAAAAGGTGAATACAGGTGCCTGTATATTCATCGACAGATAGATGACATGATTCACCAGCGGAAACACACAGCAGCCGGCAAGAGCTCCCAGCGGTGCTGCAATTCCCATGATCATAAAATTTTGCACAATCAGGAACTTGGCTATTCGAATAATACTGCTACCGCTGATCATCATTACACCAATATCATGTGTTTTTGACATCAGAAAAAATTTGTTTGAAAAAAAGACTGTCAGTATGCAGATGAAAATCATAAACAAAGACAGCATCAAAGACAGCATCATCGTAAAGATTCCGGATCCGATGCCTCCATCAAAGGAAGCAACAAGCGACATTCCACCCTGTGACATTGCAGAGGCATCACGCAATGACTCACTTCCGTAATAGGGATTTGCGATGATTGCGAAAAACATCGTAATCACAAGGGAAGCGGAGAACATCGAGAATGCAAAAAAGAACGCATCTGCAGGCTTTCGGCTCAGATTCGTATAAGAAAAACGAAGTAATTCCATATACTCTCCTCCATAGTTTTAAACATCTAGCCATTGTAAACGTTAACACAGAAAAGTTTGCTTTGCAAGACTCAAAGAGGATGATGTCCTACCTTTCCTTTAATTTTATGCATGCAGCAGCAACAGGATTCAGAATTTTCCACAGACATGGCATTTATATGACAAGCTATGACAACGACAGCAGATTATCGGTGAAAGAAAATGAGATATCCATCTTTCAAAAGTAAATGCATACCATACACCCTGCCTGAAAAACAAGGGCTCTCACTCCCCTTTGATGCAGCTGTGCAAACGAAGATACCTCCACCCAATACAGTCAAGTTTTCTCGTTGCGTGTATTGCCTGTTATAAAAAGCGGTGCAGCGGTTTTTAATTCTAACACAGTAACATATAAATGATTAAGCTGTTTAAAAGAAAAAGGTGTCTGATAAAGAGATTCTTATGTCACAGACAAATGCTTAACCGTAGTAAATTGAAGCGAATGAATAAAAGGGAAGATGATATAAGGCTAAGGCTGCCACATCTTCCTTTTCATAAATATTATAAAATTTCATAAAAAGCTACTTCTATTATATCCTAAGGCAAATAAGCCTCTGAATTTTCATTTATTTTCTCATAGACAGCAGGATTTCCCCATGTCCAGGTACCTTTTTGTGCACCGATTTCAAAGTGCAGCATGGCGATTCCCAAATCCACCATTTCAAAGGAATCCGTATGGGCAACTTCAGCATAAGCACGATCCTTTTCCTGACGGAAGCGCACCGGCTGTTTAAAAAGTGCTGAGGGTGCCAGCTGCACTGCCTCCATTCCGTTTTTCATCCAATCCGGACTGTGCGCTGTGATATCTGACATTTCCTCCACGGTTTTTCCTCTGCGCCGTGTTGCATGCGAAATCAGCTGTTCCTTTAAGGTTTTCTTATGTGCGGTATAGCCGATCGCGATAACGCAGTACAGCTTCTCATCTTCCTTTACATAGGGCTTTAAAGCATCTTTCGCAAAGGTACCGCCAACCCAGCAGGTTCCCATATTGCGCTCTACCGCCTCCATAATCAGTCGTTCACCGAAATATCCCAGCTTCTCCTGCATATATACATCACGGGAATTACCCATCATCATAATGAAATTCTCAACATTGTGAAACATGCCGTAGCTGTTGCGAAATCCCTTAAAGATTTCCGGATGTCCGCATACCAGCTTCATATGCAATCCGTGCTTCTGGTTATACATATGAATGCGTTCCTTTAAAAAGGCTGCATCCTCATCCCGCAATTTCTCTCGCAGATAGCTTCTTCGGGAATGTCTTTTATACATAGCTTCCTTCAGCATCTCAGTTCCCCCTGTTCCTGTCTTCAAACCGCAGCTCGTTGCGGAATTTCAACGGCAGATCATATAGAATTTCCTGATTCACAATAGCAAAGCAATCCTGATCGGCATACTTTTGAGGTGCATGTGCATCCAGACCATAGACGATATCCACATCATAGGTACAGGCAATCTCCCAGAAGCTGCGATATGGATAGGTGTAGCGAAATTCCTCTCCCAGCTTGCGTTTCCCATAGCGCAGGCCGTTCAGATTGACCTCCAGAATAACCCCGTGCTTTTGTGCACTTGCACAGATTCTATGGGCAGCCTCACAACAGGCTTCTGTCCAGACTTCCTTTCCAAACATAAACAGATCAGGATGCGCAATGATATCCGGTAATCCCTTCTCACAGGCCTTTTCAATCAGGGAAGCGTAGTGCAGTACATCCGCATCGCTGTGATTATCATAAAACTCCGGCGCATACAATGCAGGGCCATGCTGTCCGAGAATGAGATAATCCATCTCTTCCTTATATTGCATAAGCTCATCCAGCTGTTCCTCAAAATATTCGATTTCCATACCCAGACGGATTTCGATTTGATTCTGATAAGTATGCTGCAGCTTTCTCACACTGCTCACATAGTCTGCAAGCTCTTCCACCCGCATACGCTCTCCCGGTGCATCACCGTTACGATACGGGGCATGGTCACTGAAGCCCATATACCGATACCCATTCTTTATCGCTTCCTTTACATACGCTTCATCACTTCCTACAGCATGCCCGCACCGTTCTGTATGACTGTGATAGTTAAAATTCTGCATGTTTCCGCCTCCTTTCATAAACTTCTATATTATATAGGAAAAGCTATAGCTCCTCCTCATAAGTGAACCCAAGACCCTGTACTTCATTTGCTTCCATAACGATAACAAATGCCTCCGGATCGATATGCGACACCAGATGCTCCAGCTCCGGCAGCTGCTTTTTGGATACCACAGCCATTATGACCGGTCGTTTCTCGGAAGAATAGCCGCCGGTTGCTTCCAGAATCGTAGTCCCACGCTCCAACACCTCATGAATACGGTCCATAATTTCCGTATGCTTATTGGATACAATCATCACATTACGCGCATCATGTCCACCGATCATCATGGTTTTATTGATCATATAGCTGCTTACCCAGACTGACAGAATTCCTGTAAGTGCAGCCTGCAGTCCGTATACGGCAGCACCAAGCAGTACGGTAAGCGCGTCCACAATCAAAACCAGTGTCGGAAGCGGTATATGGGTATACTTGTTAATGATCAGTGGTGGAATATCCATACCACCGGTACTGGCACCTGTACGAAACACACAGCCGACACCGATGCCCATCAGCGCACCGCCGTAAATGGTGGCTAAATATTTATCCATGATAAAGGTATCCGGAGCAATCACATGTTTTGCCAGATAGGACAGTAAAGTAAGCAGCAGCGGATAACAGATTGTACTCAGAATCGTTTTTGCCGCAAACTTTTTCCCCAGGACAAGTGATCCTGCAAGAAACAGTACGACGGTCAGTACATTGATCACCAGTTCAGGATTCAAATGAATCAGCGGCTCCAGTGCGATTGCAACACCCGCCAGGCCTCCAGTCAGTACATCATTGGGCAATATAAACCAGGCAACCCCCATGGCCAGAGCAATATTCCCCGCAAGGATCCACAACGTATCCTGCACCAATTCTTTATTGCTTAATTTCAAAAGTATCCCTTCTCTCTTTCATGCTCCTTCATTATAGCATTTTTTTCACACTCTTTTTATGCAGAGGATAAAAACTCTTCTCTATTCTGTGTGCTTTTTACATGGCTATACAAAAAAAAACAGGTATGTGCATGTATATGATTAACTTATCAGAATCATACTACCATACCTGTTTCTATTTTGCATTATAAAGTAACATTGTTTGAAAAGTGAAATATTATCTAAACCTCTTAATTTACATCAAAATCATTCAGTGCGTGAAGTCGTTTTCCTATGTAATCTCTGATTCATTTCATTCCCCTTTTCATATGCAGCTTGTTTATCTAATTCAAAAGTTTCCCTTCTGTATTCTCGATCAGAAATAGAAAAAGCAGAAATATTGTACTTCTCATAAGCAATACGATGATGTGTTTCAAAACAATATAATATATCAGGTTCAGTGAAAATCTCTCCGATTGCCTTTTCCAAACATTGTAATGATTGCGCATATCCTTTTTTCTCCATCATCAGTTTATCAACCATCATCGTGTAGATACATGTACATGCTAATCGTTTTGGGGCTATCTTTTTCCATCCTTTTTCATAAGAATTAAATGGAAAAAGAAGTCTTTCTAGGAAATTATGTAAAAGACCGGAAACATCACCAAAATATATCGGAGATGCTATAACAATCCCATCACCATGGCTTATTTCTTTCAGCAATTCACTTATATCATCATGAAGTACACACGTACCATATTGTGTTCCCTTAAGTTTACAGCTAAAACAGCTCCTACATCCTGTAAAATTATAGTCTATTAAATTTATGAGGGTTACCTCAGCATCTCCTGCATCTTCCACCCCTTTCAGGAAAGAGGTCAGCAGTTCAGCGGTATTCCCATTTTTTCTTGGGCTCCCATTTACTCCATATATTTTTTTCATAATAAAACCTAAATCAGCGCATAATGACGTAGTGCTTTTACAATACCGGCATTACTACAAGTTTCTGTAATATAATCAGCACAAGATTTCAAAGGTTCAACTGCATCACCCATCGCTACTCCTATTCCACTTCTTTCCAACATTTCCATATCATTATAATCATCACCAAATGCAATTACTTCATCTAGTAAACATCCTACCATATCACATAAAAGCTCCATCGCCTTTCCTTTCGATTCTCCAATTCTAACGAAATCAAAGAAACCTATCAGCCCTGCAGGCACAAAATTCAAATTTTCAAATTGTTTTCGATAAGCTGTGATATCTTTCTCTTTTATAAAGCAAAGACCGGAAATCGGTAATTCTTTTTCAATTATAACCTGATTGCCTATCGCTTTTTTTACATTTTTACTTCCTAAAAAATAAGAAGTAAATTCTGCAAGTTTCTGATATCCCAATAGAGTTTGGCTGCCATTCACATATCGTAAATTCAGAGCATTTCCATCTTTCTTAAACGTTGTATATAGTTTTTTCACTGTGTCGGCATGTATTTCACTTTTATATATCACTGTACCCTTTTTATCATAAATGATAGTACCATTCCCACATATAAAATAATCAAACGGTATATCCTTAATCAAACGTGGATCTAATGAATAATACGGTCTACCACTGGCAATAACCAAAATTGTATTTTTTGTTTTAAGGCATGCAGTGCCTTTACTACAGAATCAGTCAACATATGTGTATCTTTTTCTATCAATGTTCCATCCACATCAAATACAGCCATTTTCATAATATTCCTCCAATATGAAAACAGGTAAGTATTCACCTGTTTTCGCTATCTCCATATAAATCGTCAACATATTCCCCTAACTCAACAATACCAAGATAGTATTTCCATTTACAAATCTTCCATTCCTCGTCTTCCTTAATAAAATCCAGGACGTATCTGCCACAGGCATGTTCCATATGCAAATTCGCTTTTGTGTATTTATAAGGATGATTTCTCTGTTTATGACCCGCCATACGATATAACTGTAGCACAGCATGATCTTCTTCGATATCAATTCTCTTCACACGCACTGGATGTGCCCAGTATCTATCTTTTTGCCTATGAAACTTAAGGCAGGTAAGATAGTGACGCTTATCCATTGGCCCCCACGGTGGCATTTTTGCGATAAGGTTATCAGAAAGTACCTCTTCTACATGCTCAAATACAATGTTATCTACACCAAAATTATATTTTGCGAAGGATTCCATGATTTTTTCTTCTTCACTTAATACATCTTCAGCATCCGGTATACGTTTCCAGGGAGAATCCAGTTCGCCATTGATACATGGAAAATGTACTCCAGGATAATACTTCGCAAGAGGCTCATCAAAGTACCATTCCTGCAAAAATGTAGCTAAATCTCCTCCATGAGAGCATACATCCATACGCAATTCATCTATAACCCAATTATTGTCTGTTTTTTTCCAGTGATTCACAAGCATAGCTGTACATTCAAAGGACGATATCTGCGCATTTTTCTCTACTTTTAAAGCCTCAACTACGATATCAGCAATTTGTTGTGCTTCATACCCATGAATTCTGCATACATAATTACAAATTCTGGTATGTAAAACATCGCTTTTCGGAAAATCCTCAATAAAATTTTTAATACCAAATCTACTATGCTGTGAACCATCTGTATAGGCTTTTACAATACTCATGTAACATAAAACTTCCGGATCAAACAGTTCATCAAATTTTTCTGTATTTCTTGTTTTCCATGAAGCAATAAAACTTCCAAATTTATTTTTTATTTCATCATAATCCTGCCTGGGCATGATATTACCTCCTAAAATGTTCCATTACTTTTTATCAGCTTCTGATACCAGTAAAATGAGTCTTTCTTATAACGTTTCAAATCCTGTAAATCTTCATCCGTACGATTCACATAAATAAACCCATACCTTTTTCGTATTCCCTGATGCGTCGATATCAAATCAATTGCAGACCATGGACAGTATCCTATAACTGACACACCGTCCTGTATTGCTAAGGCCATCTGCTTAATATGCTGTTCATAGTAATCTATTCGCTCTGTATCATGAACACTGCCGTCAGCTTCTAATGAATCATACGTTCCCATTCCATTTTCAGAAATAAGAATTGGAAGATGATAACGGTCATATACTTCGCGCAATGTAATGCGAAAGCCTACGGGATCTATTTCCCATCCAAAATTAGTAGAGCCTAAATTCGAATTGGTAACCTGTCTGTAAAGCCCAGGTTCTGCCATAGCAATCTGCTGATCACCACATTCTCCCTCTTCGATTACAGAACCATCATAATATTCAACTGTCATTGTATTGTAATAATTTATTGCGATAAAATCAGGTTTTGCGGCTTTTAACAAAGCCATATCCTCTTCATCAATATCTGGAGCATACCCCTTATTCAAAAGATAATTCCATGCCTGATAGTTATATTCGCCATAAATAGCAAGGTCAAGGTACAGCCAGTTTCGAATGGCTGTGGCATTCATGGCAGCAAGATAATCCTGTGGTTTGCTTGTATTTGGATATGCAGGAGATATATTGGGAGCTGGACCTATTTTAGCTTTAGGTGCCAATTGGTGACACAGTAACGTTGCTTTTGCCTGAGCCAGCTGCATATAGTGATTTTGCTGATACAGTTTTTTCCACTGATCTTTTTTACTTAAGTTGGTACCGATAACAGATCCATGCAAAATCATTACATTTTGCTCGTTGATGGATAGAAAATAGGGCACCTTATCTCCATATTCCGTAAACACAATACGTGCATATTCTTCGAATGCATCTACTGTATCCGGACTATTCCATCCCCCCGCCTGTTCCAAAGCATAGGGAAGATCAAAGTGGAACATGGTAACAATAGGTTGTATATGAAATTGCAAACACAAATCAATGACCTTATGATAATGTTTAATGCCCAACTGATTGATTTCTCCTTTCCCTTTCGGGAGAATTCTGGACCATGCAATTGAAAACCGATATGCTTTCAATCCCATTTCAGCGAATAGTTTTATATCCTCTTCAATCTTATGATAATGGTCTACACATACTTTAAAATCACTTGTATTTTCTAATATTTCTTTTACATCCTGAACACTTTTTCCTTTCCCGTCTTCATTCCACGCTCCTTCCGCCTGATATGCACTGCTAGAAGCTCCCCATAAGAAGGAATCAGAAAACTTAAATGATTGCATCATATCAGATATCTCCTTTTTTTCTAAAATGGTAGAAATCCTTTTGCTTTGCCTTTACATCACCTGATACATCCAGTTCCATTTCATATTCTGGCATATTAGTAAATACAACAGGTGTAATTGTAGAAGGTGCATGATCTCTTATCATATCAATGTCCATTTTCACAAGAGGTTGCCCTATTTCAACAATCTGACCTTGCTCTACAAGTACATGAAATGGTTTTCCTTCTAATTTCACAGTATCAATTCCCATATGAATCAGTATTTCTTTTCCTTCATCTGACAAGATACCAATGGCATGCTTTGTTGGGAAAATATTATCAATTTTTCCATTTACAGGTGATAGAATCGTTGTATCTGTTGGTTCTATTGCAAAACCTGTTCCCATCATTCCTTCAGAAAATACAGAATCCGGAACATCTTTGAGCTTAAGCAATCTGCCATTTACGGGAATCATAATTTCCTCATCTACTGCACTAGCATTCTGTATTTCTTTTGCTTTCTGTTCAGAAATTGTTCTTCCCTCCATAATTGCTTTGATTTGTTCCTTTAAAAATGCTGCCTGTGTTCCAAAAATAATCTGTAATGAATTCCCTACTTCCATAACACCACTAGCACCCATTGTTTTGAAAACGGCTTTATTTATATTTTTTACTGATTTCACATTAACGCGTAATCTTGTTGCGCATGCATCTAAAGCCATAATATTTCCTTTACCACCCAATTCTTTGAGAACTGCAGCTGCTAGAGTATCTTCACTCTCTTTTTCATAGCGATTCTCTATAATATCCTCTTCTCTTCCCGGTGTTTTGAAATTAAACTTCTTAATAATAAACTTGAAAACGAAATAATATAGGATACCTGCTACGATATTTAATGGAATGATCCACTGCCATCCTGGAGAATTCTGAAGCACACCATAGACAATCCAATCCATCATACCACCACAGAATGTTGAGCCGACATGTATGTCTAGTAGACACAGAATCGGAAAGGATAGAGCCATAAAAAATGCATGAATAATATATAGAGGCAGACAGGTAAATAAGAATACAAATTCAATAGGCTCTGTAATACCGGTAAAGATGATTGTCACAATACCGGCCGTAAATAATCCAAGCGTTTTCTTACGATTTTCAGGTTTTGCCATTTTTGTAATCGCCAGTGCTGCTGCAATGCAGAATCCAGGGAATAAATAACAGCCACCGCTGGTCAATCCAGCAGTGATTGGTACACCATCTGCTAATTGGGCAAGATATATATTCAAATCACCTACAATAACCTGACCGGCAAGATTTGTATATGTTCCAATCTGGAAATAAAATACCGGGTACCAGAGATTATGCAATCCAAACGGAATCAGCAAACGATTTACAAGTCCAAAGATATATAATACAACAGGATCATTTGTATTGCCCAGAGATGTTGAAAGAGCTATGATACCATTTTGGATGGGCGGCCAAATCAGGCAAAGCAAAGCGCCTAGTATAATTCCTCCCAATACACTGATAATCGGAACGAAACGCTTACCCTGGAAAAAGGATAATCCTTGTGGGAATTTAACATTTTTAAATTTTTTATATAGATAAGCCACCATAAGTCCTGTTAGAATACCACTGAAAACACCGGTTTGCAATGTAGGTATACCAAGAACTGTTGTATACATTGTTGAACCTGAAATACTCTCAGCTGTAATTCCTAAAATACTACCTATTACAGTGTTCATAATTAAAAAAGCCAATGCTGCAGCAAAACCGGCGACACCATCATGATCACTTAAGCCTTCCGCTATAGCGACAGCAAATAATATATGCAGATTACCTATAATCATATTTCCTACTGATCGTAATAATGTAGAAATCGCATATACAAAGCTAGATCCCAAAATTGGGAAATCTGCAATAAAAGTTTCATTTTGCATAAAAACACCTATTCCCAATAGCAAACCGCCTATAGGGATTACTGCTATAACTAACATCATTGCCGGACCAAATTTCTGGAGCTTTTCCAACATTTTAGCTCCAATACTATTTTTCATGAATTTTATCCTCCTTATCATAAAAAAAATTAGGTACAGTGTACTTCAAGATCAACGCAATCATTGCGTAACTTGAGGACACGTACCTAATTAAATAGTCATACGTTGTATGTAATTGTTAACAGCTGCCACACCCATATTGTAACCGTTATCAAAATATTGTCAATACCTATTTTCGAATATTAAAAAAGAAAAGCTGCTGATTCTGAGTACTTCCATGTTCTCATATATAAGATAGAATCCTAATTTAAGCTAGTAAATTACTGCATATGCCTTACGCTTGTGTTGTGAATTTGCTTTGAATAATTCAAAAAGCAGTTATCAAAAATTGAATAAACAAATAAATTGCTATACAAAATATTTTTTAATGATGATTGACAGAAATGAAATATTGTTTATAATGAAGTTAACAGCTGATCACAACAGAATATTTCGTATGACTATTTAATTAGGTACGTGATGAGGATGCAACCACACCCTTTTCACGTATCTTTTTTATTGAAAGGAGATACTATGACTTATCTTCAAAGATATTTAGATTACTACACTGGAAGTAATCGAAAAGCGATTTTTAAGAATTTCTATACATTCATCAGGTGTCTGCGTACAGATAACTACGAAGAGATGCGTACACTATTTACACCGGATTGTATAGCAGATATTAGTATGCATGGACATTTAGAGGGTATTGAAAATATAGTTTCTGCCTGGAAATGGCCAGGTCCACTACTGCAAATTAAAAAGATTCTCATATATAACTTTATAGCAAGAAGCCATGAAAACAATGCTATACAAAGTGCCTATATCCAATGTATCTACGCACAGGAGGACAAAGAAAATGTTTATCCTTTTATCTTCGGTGGACATTTTGTCAATGCATATGAAAAAGTTGAAGGATCATGGAAAATCAAACATATGAAATTTGATCTTATGTATGAGTATGGAAATAATTCTTATGTAAAGGATGCATGGACTTTGATTGATTATGGTATTTTCTATGGACACAAGCCTATGATCAATGCGGAATTGGATGCTCCATGGTATGTAATACCACAGGATGATGAACCACAAAGTGATATAGAGCAAATTTTTGAAACAGAATTTAAATTAAACTTTGGCATGGATTGCGGTGATTTTGAACTAGTAGCTTCCACATTTACAAACGATGTCATGTTTCATATGTCAGCACATCGGAATATAAATAAATACAATCCTTCCCAAACAGATGGAGATTATTCAGGCAAAGCCGCATGCTGTAATTTTCTAAAATCAAAACATCATAAGGAACCGCGTTTACAGCATACCGATACAATGGCTGATATTGTTATAGAAGGTGATAAAGCAACCGCCTATATGTTTAGAAGTGAATGGAACCGAACAGCTAATCGTATATATACAAAAGAAAATATTCATAGTTCTGTAAATACAGTATTGCACTGTAATTCTTTTCGTAAAGAAAACGGCATATGGAAATTAACTGATTTCACTTATCACCCAGTATTAGATTTTACGAGCATCAGCGATGACTGTATATGTTACGATGATTATATTTGCGGAGGTATAAAATGGTCACAACAGCAAAACAAATTGTAAACGAGTTTCTAACAGCTTATATTAAAAATGAATTGGAATCTCATACACATATTCTTGATGATAATATTCGCTTGGAATACTCCACGTTAGGTAGTATCACAGGGATAGATGCTTTATTGAATGCATTAAAATGGAAACACGCATTTGATGTTGCACATATAACAACAACAAATAGTATGGAATATACGTCCTCAAACCATCAGATTCTCGCCTGCATGGTACACCATCTGGTAAGTTATGAAAAAAACAATGAAATGTATCCACTGGTATTCGGTGGGAAATATGTGTTTGAAATTGATCTTATGAAAGAAAAAATATCAGAAATACGTTTCGTCCTTGAATATCAGGCAGAGAATACTGTTTATGTAAAAGGTCTATGGAAGCTCGCACAGGATAATAGGAATTATGAACCATTGTCTTTGTTTGATACCAGCTATTATTATCAAATGATAAAGATGTGTACAAAAGAAAAAAAGATAAAAGAAAACATAAATTTATTCTTTTGGTGTCTGGATACAGCAGAAATTAACATTCTGGAAAACCTAATAGATAGCACATTTACAATCAGCAGAGAACAAAGTATTGGCAATGAATTGTTTGAAGCAGATACATCTTCTCTGGTTTCTTTTATAAAAAAAACAAACGCTTATTATAGCCTTAACCAAAACAGCATCTGCATATCTTCCATAAAAGACGAAGACTTCAAGATTATCATATCCGCTCAACGTTTAACACCGCATCGACTAGGCACAAAAAAACTTAATTCGCTTACGAAATTCCATTCGTTTTTCGATGAAGATATTACTATAGAATTAAATAAAGAAGATTTAACTTTGCACAAAATAATAATGAAGAGAGCTGCTGATGTACACTATAACGGTTTTGAAATACTGGAATTTTAAATTAGGAGGATGCAATTATGCTATATTCACCAGATTATCTTTCCTTTTACTCTGGAGAAAATCGGAAATCTATATTTAAAATATTTGCGAACTTTATAGACTGTCTTAGAAGAAATGATATGCACAGCTTGAAAGATTTATTAGCTGATGACTGTATAGCCGATATCAGTATGACAGGACATTACCAAGGCGCTGATGAAGTATGTAAAGGATTGCAATGGCCTGGTCCTGTCATGGATTTACAGCGTATTACATTTTCAAATTTTGTTTGTCGTTCCCATTTGGACACTGCTCAGCAAAGTGCATACTCTCAGCATCTTTATGCTCTGGAGGATCATACACATGCTTTTCCATTTACCTTTGGTGGTGAATGGGTAAATACCTATCAAAAAAAGAATGGAAAATGGAAACTTTCTCATATCCGCTTTGATCTCATGTTTGAGGATGGAAATAATTCATTTGTCAAAGACTTCTGGCAGCTAATGGATTATTCTGTATTCTATGGACATACTCCAATTATCAATCCAGAGATTGAATCACCTTGGATTGCGATTCCTTATGACGATGAACCACAAAGTGATGCAGAACAAATATTTGAATTAGAATTTAAAAATAATACTGGAATGGATGGTGGTTTTTTCAGTCTATCTCATGAAGTATTTACAGATGATGTATTTTTAAATTATGCTCATCATCAAAACATCAATAAAAATTATTCTGGCCTTGCAGACGGAGATTATCATGGACGAAAAGCTGCAATAAATTTCTTCAAAGGAAAGCAGCACAAGGAAGCACGATTACAACATAATGTAAGCATGGCACATTTAATCATACAAAATGATCAGGCAAGAGCTTATATGCTTCGAAGTGAATACCATAGAATCAAACATAACATTTATGATAAAACAAAAATTCATATGCAACCGTTAAGTGCAGTACATGAAATCGATGCTAAAAAAGAAAACGGTGTTTGGAAAATGATGCGAATGGCCTATTATCCAATCATGGAATTCTATCCTTTACCTGTTGAATGTGTTTGCTTTGATGAATATATTTGCGGAGGAAATCACTGGAAGCGTATAAAGGAAAGTATTGGAATTCATGTTTAAAATTCAATAAAAATGATTGAAAAAGACAGATTTCCTGTTATGATAAAAATGTATTGGTAAGAAATAAAAGGAAAGGGGGAAAAGGAGGCTATAGTGTGACAACCAGCTACAAAATAAAAAAAGTAATAACAAACAATATTCTCAGAGCCGTAGATTTTAATGATCAGGAAGTAATCCTTATTGGAAAAGGAATTGGTTATCAACGAAAAGCAGCTGATATCATATCATCCAACAGTGTAGAAAATATTTTCGTTTTAAAAGATAAGCAGGAGAAAGAATTATATAATCAGCTACTGCAAACAACCTCACCCAAGCTAATCAATATAGCCAATATGATCGTTGATTATATTCAGAACCATGTAGATAAGCCCTTAAATGAGCATATACATATCGCATTGACAGATCACATTGCTTTTTTAGTTAGACGCTGCAAAATGGGCATACCTGTTGAAAACCCGTTTATATATGAAACAGAATGCCTGTATCCAAAAGAAACGGAAATTGCACAACATGTAATCAAAATGCTGAGTGAGCAATTAAATGTAGAAATACCTAATGGGGAAGTTGGCTTTATAACCTTACATATCGTTAGTTCAATGACAAACGAAACAATTACAAACATGCAGAAGGTTACACTACTCATCAATAAACTTACAGATATCATTGAACAGCATCTTCCTTATACAATTGACAGGAAAAGTTTGAATTATACCCGTCTTGTTACACACCTACGTTTTGCAGTTGAAAGAATATTACGTGGAGAGGTCATGAAAACACCAGATGAATTTGATGAAATACTTAAGAATAAATATCCTCAATGCTATGCTCTGGCATGGAAACTTGTAAAAATAATGCAGAATGAGTTAAAAAAAGAAGTAAATGGATCTGAAGCAATTTATCTTTCTCTCCATCTATATCGTTTCGATACAGAATATTAAAAACACCTGGGATATTATACATCCCGGGTGTTTTATTTAATAACTAAATTACTTATTAAGCAAGCAGCTGCTTCCTTCTATACATGTACACATACAGCACGAGCACAAGAGCAAAATTTATCATTATCACAACAAATGACTGTGCAGACAGAACAATTGTAGAGCTGTTGTTGATCTGCTCATAAATCTGTTGAGAATATAGAAATTTTCCAACATTGCGTATGGAGGCATTAAACATTGACAGCATGGGAATAAAGGAAGTAAGCAGCATGGCAGGAACGGACAGACCGCTGGCAGCCGTCTGATTATCACTCACAACCCCAATCAGTGCGCCAATAACTGAGGAAATCAGAATACCGCATGCATTCAGCAGCAGAAACATCCACAGCTCCTGCAGGGAGAATTTCCCCAGTAATCCCATAAACAGCACACCTGCCATACAAAATACAAACACATACGCTCCGATGCCCAGCAGATATTCCATCGGTTTTACATTCGACATCATGAGCATACGTAAAGAGCCCTTCTCCTTTTCCTCACTGATGATCGCAGACAGGATGAGAATCGGAGCCATGCATACATACATAACAGAAAACAGATTTACAAAGTATCTTTTCGGCAGTTCAAATTCGCCGGCGGAAAGTGTCAGAATTGCTGCGATTGCCGGAAACATCACAAACTGTACAAGCGTAGGCTTATTACGAAAGGTGTCCTTTAGCTGCTTACGGATGATTGCATATATATGAGAAGGCTTCATATCAGACCAGCTCCTTTCCAGTCAGTGAGATAAATACAGTTTCCAGTGTAGGCTCCATGGAATGGATGGTCTTCACATGTCCGGCTTCCATCAGATGCATAATCTTTTCTGCATCTCTCTTGATATCCAGCACAATACTCTCTCCCTGCGCTGTCGTTATGTTAACCTGATTCGTCGTATTGTATTTGCAGCAGATAGCTTCCGGTGTATCACATTCGATGATAGAGCCCTCATTCAAAAAGGCCACTCTGTCGCATAGGCGTGTTGCCTCCTCCATATCGTGTGTTGTCAGAAAGATAGGGACACCCTTTTCCTTCAGCTTAAACAAAAGCTCATGAATGTTGGATGTTGTTGCCGGATCCAGTCCCGAGGTAGGCTCATCCAGAAATAAAACCCTAGGCTCATGAAGCAATGCTCTGGCAAAGGAAAGCCGCTGCTTCATTCCCTTTGACAGCTTAATGACTGCTTTCTGTCTGCTGTCATACAGAGATACACGGCGCAGTGCCGGTTCTATGACATTATAAGGAAGCTGATACAGCCTTCTGTATATATCCAGATTATCTATACAGGATAAACGATCATATAATCCAGCTTCATCCAGCATCATACCAATCTGTGCATACGTATCATCACTTAGCTGTCCGGAATCATTTCCCAGAACATATGAGCTGCCGCCATCCTTCTTTAATAAGCCAAGTAGAATCCGTATCAGCGTTGTTTTTCCTGACCCTGACGGTCCCAGAAGTCCAAAGATTTCCGGCTTCTCAATGGAAAAGCTGATATCCTTTAAAACCATTTTTTCCGCAAATCTCTTCTGTATGTGATCCGCTTCCAGTATTGTCATTTTTTCCTCTCCTCTTTCTTAGCCTTATAGGCCTCCAGCAGCTTCTGATATTCCCGATCCTTTCTTCGTGTGGCATATACACTTAGCAGAGTTGCTGCCGAGAAGCTTAACAGAAAGCAGACAACAAAGCCGATCCATGCTGCATGATCATCAACAGGAAACCAGCGGCATACATAAATAAACGGTAGAATCAGCATCATAACAACTGCAATACGCAAAATAATTTTGTAGGTCAGACGCATTGCAGGAAATACTGTGGGCTTATCCAGAAGCAAATTGCATAATGCCAGAAGAGAGGAAAGCAATAAAAGCTCAAAAACAGCAGAAAAGGAAATACCGCCCTGCACATAAAAGCTTGACACCTTCATAATTCCATCCCAGCATGTGACACCTGCCAGTGCAATCACAAAAATCGCAGTAAAAAAGGACATTGTTACATTTCTAAAAAATTTAACCAGATAGTTATACATGCCATTATTCCCCTTTCAGCTTCTGCTTAAACGCCTTTACATAGGTCCTTGTGACCATATGCTGATGACCGGTATCCAGATATACCCGGATTCTTGACCCCAGGTCTGCATGCATGCTGGTTACATGTTCCATATTGATAATCGTTGCTTTGTTGATCCGTATGAAATCATCATTCAGCTGTTCTTCCATCTGATAAAGCCAGAGCATAGACTCGTAACAGCCCTGTGCAGTATATAAAAAGGTACGCTTGTCACTGGAAGCGATAAAGCAGACATCCTCCAGACGCAGCAGATATTCCTTATCTCTTTGCAAGCCGATCAGCTTTTGATGCATAGCTGCCAGCAAGCGGAAAGCTGCCTGTTTTTCCTCCAACGAGTCAAACCGGATGCGGACATCCAGCTGTTGTGAATCCTTACCCTCAATGATTTTCATACCGCATCCTCCTGTTTTTATTATATTTGCACATGAATAGAAAAGCTATAAAATTCAACCAAGTTGCAGGAATCCGTGACTCACCTGCAAGAAAAAAACACCAACAGGAAAAAGCCGTTGATGTTTGCAAATATAGCTATTGAAATATCTCCTGAAAAAGGGAACGCGGCTGAACCTCCGGAACACACACACTTTCTGTTCGCAGCGTACCGGTAATCGTATCTCCTTTTCCATCACCCTCGGTAATCACTAGCTGATTCTGTTTCCAGTCAGCCTGAAGATCCTTTCGGTAAGCAAATAATTCCTTATTATGAAGCACCATCAGAATATAGGATTCCTTATGTACACCACGAACCAGCTCGGAATAGATATCCTGAATTTTCTGTTTCAGCTCATAGGTCTGCTTCGTATTGCTGTCATAGCGGATTTCATAATCAATCTCTGCTCTGGCATTTCCATGAATCATAGCAGATGCCATAAGAAACCACAGACAGCCGATTATTGCATAACGTTTCATTTCTTCACCTCATAGCTGAAGTATGGACATCGATTGCAGGATTATACCTGTTTCTTTATAAAGGCAGAAAAGCTATTTTATCTAAAAAGCAGGCAGAATACCCCCACCTCAGTGGTCGATGAACAGGAGGGGGATGAATGCAGCCATATTTCTTTTCATCCTTGTTTTCTTTCTGTTTTTCAC
>OAWV01000268.1_pt1 | contig 47473 bp, 59 predicted proteins | sample 1495551 | NCBI WGS metagenome assembly OAWV01 (sample SAMEA2580245, study PRJEB22360) | human gut metagenome | biome: human gut; feature: human-associated habitat; material: faeces | place: Denmark | collected 2008/2010 | reverse complement strand
TGAAATTCCTTGATAATCAGACAAAGGCTACACAGATGTCGCAGTATGAGCTTGTATTACATAAGGATAGTAACTGGAAGATTGTAGGATAATCAAATATAGCGTGCATTTCTTATTAGATTTTCACGCAGTATTTCCGACAAGTAAACTGTGCAAAAATAATTGACAACAAAACTTGGCTGTGCTATATTGTAAGTGACAATAAAACTTGGCAGAAAGAGAGGTCTTTTTATGGATAAAGAGGAAGTTTTAGCAAAAGCCAAAAAAGAAGGAATGTTAGGTGTTGATGAAGGAACAAAACATACAAAAACCCAAGGTTATTTATTTGGCAAGATGATGTTTGTAGCTGTATATATAGTTATTGCTTTTTTTAGTCTGATTACATCTACGGAACTTAACACGGGTATAACAGCAATGTTTATAGCTTCGCTTACTGGAGAGATGTTTTCTAAATGGAGAATGTCAAAAAGAACAATTTTCTTCATTTTTTTTCTTATTGGTGCTGTAACTACAACACTAGCTGTAATTATCACAATTTGTGATATGTATGGAGTAACAGTATGAATGAACAATTGACATTGAAAAATAACTTAAAGCAAGTAAGAACAGAAAAAAAACTATCACAATCAGCTTTAGCGGAAATGGTTGGGGTATCTAGGAATACAATTAGTTCTATTGAAACGGGACAATTCAATCCTACTGCTAAACTTGCACTTATTTTGTGTATTGCACTTGATAAAAAATTTGAGGAACTTTTTTATTTTTAGGAGTGATATTTTGATAGGACTTAAAAAACGAGATATAAAAAAAGCATTGAAAGCTGGTGCAAAAGCTGGCGGTATATCATTGGCTGATGTTCGGGCTGATATTGAAGCGACGATTGATGAAGCTATGAACAGCACCGACCCAGAAGTGCAGGCGAATTTCAGAAAGCATTTTGGAAATAAACGACCTACGCCAGAAGAATATATTTACAAGATTACAAAAAAGATAAAGGTTTAATAGAAATCAAGTGCTGTAAGGGGGCTTGTGTCATGGAAAGTTTTAAGCATAATCTTATACGGTCATACACTACCTAACAGCATTTTATCAACAACTGAATATCTCACAGCTTTAATAGCTCGTACAGACTATATGTTTTGTGCGGGCTTTTTTTGTACCCGAAAAAATTTTTTCACTTTTTTTCAAATTCATGCAACAAATCACACCTTGCTGTACAGATATGGTGCGGAAAGAGGGATAAACACTTTTCACGTCATAACGGAAAGGGGGTGTGATGATATGAAACCGTCGGACTTCCAAAAGACAATACAATGTCAATTTGACTGCAAGCTCAAACGTGTAGTGAAAGGCATTGTCCGTAATTATCGCAAAGAATTAAAGCGACGAAGAAATAAGGAAATTTCCTATTGTGAACTTCCAGAAATCGTCGTGGAAAAGCTGGCAGTCTGGGACGAATACGAAAGCGATTATACCGCCTTTGATGTATGTGGTATTGAGGTTCGTGTCCTTGATGATGATTTAGCAGAAGCGATTAAGTATCTGTCTGAAAAAGACAGAGAAATCTTGTTGATGTATTTCTTCTTAGGCATGAGCGATACAGAAATCGGTGACAGATTAAAGATTAACCGTTCAACGTCTTTCCGCAGTAGGAAGAACTCACTTGAAAAAATCAAGAAAAAATTAAAGGAGAACATGAATGATGAATAACACACGCCCGTCATTTTATCTTATCTCGTCGGCTGTGGACGGTAACGTAAATGCGATTGAAAAGATACTGGCATTGTATGACCCGTACATATCAAAATGTTGTTTGCGTCCGTTCTACGACAAATATGGTAATGTCTGCATAGTCGTAGACATGGAATTAAAAGGACGTATCAGAGAAGCACTTATCAAAATGATTTTGGACTTTGATATTCCTTTAGAAACAGAAGAATAACAAGCAGTAACCGCAGAGCATGATTTGTTCAACCCCCTCTTTCCTGCTCTGCCCCCCTGCTTTTACATGAAAGCAACACGCTTTCGCCACAGCTCTTTGACAACTGAATAAAGCAGACAGATACGTTTGTGAGATAGCGAGCCACGGGGACTGTACGCCACGACCTTTTCAAAAGAAAGCGAGCGACCCACGCAGTGATCCGAGAGCGACTGTTGGAAAAGTCGTTTTGCCACGACCTATCCTCACAGAATAATGATACGTCCGCATGGTGCGGTTCTGCCCACAAGAATGGGAATAGTTGAGATACTAACGGAGCTTTCCAAAGCCGTCTGTCTGCTTAGAAATTAACAAGCAAGGGGGAATTGATATGGAGAAAAAACTAATACGATATAGTATGCAGATTGCCATGTTGAACCAACTTCTTGCCCGTAAAATGATTTCTGAAAAGGAATATGCTTTAGTAAAATCAAAACTTATGCAAGATTATAAAATTGTTTCAGATATAACCGCTTGAATTGTATATTTGAATATTGTATAATAACACTACAAAGGGAATACAAAATGTAAATATAAAAGGAGTGGTTCTGTGAAAGAAGTAGAAGTAATCAAAGCAAGGAATGATTTGCAAACTCGTACAAGAGGAAAAACGATTGAACTTATGCGTGTTGGTGCATATTGCAGGGTTAGTACAGATAGTGCAGACCAGCTAAACAGTTATAAGTCGCAGGTAGCTTATTATACAGATATGATTAAGAAGAATAAAGAATGGGTACTTGCAGACATATATGCTGATGAAGCAATCACAGGTACACAAGTGGCTAAAAGAGAAGATTTCCAGCGTATGATAAACGATTGCATGAATGGAGAAATTGATATGGTTATTACAAAATCTATTTCCAGATTTGCAAGAAATACGCTAGATACTTTGAAATATGTTCGTATGTTAAAGGAACGCAATATAGCAGTATATTTTGAAGATGAGAAAATCAATACTTTAACTATGGACGGAGAATTGCTTTTGGTGGTACTTAGTTCCGTGGCACAGCAGGAAGTTGAGAATATATCTGCTAATGTAAAAAAAGGTTTGAAAATGAAAATGAAACGGGGAGAGCTGGTTGGTTTTCAAGGGTGTCTTGGATATGATTATCATAAAGATACGAAAACAATTACCGTGAATGAAGAAGAAGCAGAAATTGTACGTTATATTTTCAATCGGTATATTGAGGGTGCTGGTGGTTCTGTTATTGCACATGAACTTGAAAATTTGGGATATAAAACAAAGTATGGAAGTTCTACATGGGTACAATCAACAGTTATTGGCATTATCAAGAATGAGAAATATAAAGGCGATTTATTGTTAGGAAAAACTTTTACAGTAGACCCGATTTCAAAGCGAAGATTGGAAAATTTTGGAGAAGAAGATAAATTCTATATTCGCAATCATCACGAACCGATTATTAGCGAAGAAGTTTTTGAAAAAGCACAAGAAATTCTTGCCAGAAGAAATGTCAATAGAGGAAAGATTGGAGAGGGTAACACAAAGAGGGAAAAATATAGTAGGAAATATGCTTTCAGTTGTATGCTGGAATGTGGTTTCTGCGGTGGTACTTTAACAAGGCGTAATTGGCACAGTAGTTCACAGTACAGCAAGGTTATATGGCAATGTGTAACGGCTACGAAGAAAGGCAAAAAATTCTGTAAGCATAGCAAAGGTATTCCAGAAACAGCTATTGAAGAAGCGTTTGTAGAAAGTTATCGTTTGTTGTGTGATGATAATAAAGATGTTCTGGAAGAATTTTTGCAGAGAATGGACGATACGCTTAGTAGTAGTGCAGTGTCGAAACAACTTGCAAAAGCAGAAAAAGAGATAGACGCATTAGAGAAGAAAAAGAGTAAACTTGTGGATATGCGTCTGGAAGAAATTATTGATAAGGAAACCTATGAAAGCAAATATGCTGACTTAGTAAGTAAACAAGAACAGCTTGTCGAAGAAAGACAGAAATTACAAGAAACATCTGATAATGAAAAGGACATAAAAAAACGTCTAAAAGAGTTTAAGAAAACTTTAGAACAGAATGAGGTTCTTGATAAATTTGACCGATATGTGTTTGAAAGCATTGTTGAAAAAGTAATTGTAGGTGGACTTGATGAAAATGGAAATGTAGACCCTGCACAGTTGACCTTTGTTTATAAAACGGGCTTGAAGAATAGTGTAGATGGTGCTAAATTTAAACCACAAAGAAAAAATGCAAGGGGACGACATAGGACTGACGAATTGTGTTCACATGACAGCAACGAGGTTGATAAAATGTGTTTCGATAGTAGTAACGACACATATAGAGACGGTTGTTCTTTTGTCCAGAAAAACTCCGGATGATACGATTGAGGTCGACTTGGACTTGGATGAACTGGATATTACATCTGCTGAGTCAAAGGCTACCTATCAGGAAATCAAAGATTATGTGCTGAAAGAATTTGGCTTAAAGGTTTCAACTTTATATATTTCCCAGATTAAACGCAAATGTGGTATTGATGTAGGAGAGCATTACAACGTTTCTCAGAAAGAAAATCAGAAAGTGCCACAATGTCCGAAAGAAAAGGAAGATGCTATCCGAGCTGCTCTTGAACATTTTGCAATGATCTAAAAGTTATTGCTAATTTCAAGGAGGAATAGCATATGAAGTCATTATTCGAAGAAATGGGCGGGACATATACGCTCGGTGCAGATGGAATGTATTATCCGGATTTGGAATTTCCAGAAGAAGAGCCACGCTATGGTAAATACGGCAGAATGCGTCTGCACTATTTGAAAGAGCATTGTAAGGTGCTGTACAGCACACTTTTGCTGGATGGAGAACTGGTCAAACATCTGAATGAGGTAGATGATACCGCTAATCAGAGAATGGAACTGCTGACCCTGCAAATGCAGGAACATCAGGGCGTAAATGAAGCGTTAAAGACTTGTGACCAGATGGCATGGGTTGGTGCTTGTAATAACATCCGTAATGCGGCAGAGGAAATTGTGTTGAGTGAGTTGATTTACTGTTAAAGTGATGTAATTTAAAATTGAATAATGATGATAAAACGCCAGTACTGGCATCTGTTTTGGATGCGTGTACTGGCGTTTTTTATATATATTACAAAAAAGTACTAATCGGTTGGTAACATAGTTTGTTGCTCAATCAGTGCATCTATGATTTTGCTTACCGTTATCAATGTGGCTGCGTTACATTGCTTCAATTTATCAGCAATTTCAGCATTGATTATGCTGTCACACTTTGCATAAGGCGTATCAAGTAAGAAGAAATCAAAATCCTTTTCTAAGACGAAAGCCAATTTCAAAAGCATTGCCAAGGATACTTTAGTCTGTCCTACTTCAACATGGCTCATATGATTGTTAGAGCAACCAACCAGCGCACCTAAATCAGCTTGACTATATCCTTTTTCTAAACGTGCCGCTTTGATTCGCTGACCGATCTTAACGTAATCAATTTCCGGTTGCATTTCAATCACCTCCATGCTTTTCTATCTTGCCTTCATTATAAAATATGCCCAAAATCGCAACAACCAATGATAAATGCAGATTGCATTTATAGATGCAATATGGTAAAATTTTTAAGGCAATTTGCATTAAATGATTAAAAAGAAAAACCCGAAAACGGTTGATGAAAACCATTTTCGGGTCGTATAAACAAAAAATTCGTAGAGTATCTTACTCCACGAATGACAATTTACGCCAAGTTTTTACAAAATGTATATGTATTTTACCTCTTGTCGCCGTAATTGTCAATGTGTCAACGTCGAATATGAAGAAAAAAACACGATTATTTTTGTTTGAGGATGCTTGGTATTCACCATTAGCCGTCACAATTATAGTCATAAGGAAAGGAGGTTACGCCTTATGCCAAGAAAAGGTGAAAATATTTATAAAAGAAAAGACGGTAGATGGGAAGGACGATACATTAAGTCACGAACCTGTACCGGAAAAATTGTGTATGGGTATGTATATGCCAAAACTTATCGTGAAGCCAAGTCTAAATTACGAGAACAAAACCCGTCACATAATCCACAACCAGTTGTGTCAGTTGCGACAACCCCAAATTCATTTTCAACAGTTGCTTCAGATTGGTTTGAAAGTGTCAAATCACAAACCAAGGAATCTACACAAAATAAGTATCACAATATGCTTACCGACTATATACTCCCATCCTATGGAGACCAAACTCTGGACAGCATAACTTATGACTTTATAGAATCCCACTGCAATCTCCTGTTGGTATCAGGGGGAAAGAAAGGAAATGGATTATCAGCAAAGACGGTGACTGATGTGTTGTCGGTGATACGCAATGTATTGAAATTTGCAATCAGGAAAGGTATGTATGTCCCCTGCGATGGTAGTGCTATTCAAGTAAAACGTACAGCCAATCCGATGAGGGTTTTTAGCAAAACCGAACAAGAACAGCTTTGCAAATATATATTAGCAGAACCGGAACCATGTAATATAGGTATTCTCGTATGCTTATTCACTGGATTGCGAATTGGTGAAATCTGTGCTTTACGATGGGAAGATGTTTCCTTCGCAGATCAGACAATACACGTTCACCATACGCTGCAAAGGGTTCAAAATCAATCCGGCAACGGACCGAAAACAAAGATAGTTGTAACTACTCCCAAAAGTTCCTGCTCCATAAGAACTATCCCTATTCCTGATGAACTGAGCGAGATGCTTGCTGAACATAAAAGGTCATCCGTTGGGTATCTACTAACAAATGATGAATGTAAGTTTGTGGAGCCGAGAACCATGCAAAACAGATTTAAAAAGGCTCTAAAATCAAGTGGCGTAGAATCTGCCAATTTTCATGCGACCCGTCATACATTTGCGACCAGATGTATTGAATTGGGTTTTGATGTGAAAAGTCTTAGCGAAATTCTTGGTCACGCAACTGTCAATATCACAATGAATAGATATGTTCATCCTACTTTTGAGCTAAAGAAAGAGAATATGAAAAAACTTTCCTCTTTATTAGCCGTCAAATAAAACCGTCAACACCGCCTAATAATACTGATTTCTCAGTGTTTGGCGGTGTTTTTGCGTGGAGTAAGATACTCTGCGAAAACGGAGTGTGAAATAGTATGTACGATGATGAAGAAATTATTAGAGACGAGTTAATTATGACTCTTACAGCAGAGCTTCCTGTGCTAAGAGCACGATTAGGAGTTTCCCAGGAAGTGTTGGCTTCTGCCATAGGGGTATCACGACAGACTTATTCCGCTATAGAAACAAAAACAAAAAAGATGTCTTGGACGGTTTTTATGGCGTTAATAGCTGTTTTGGATCCGAAAGAGGCTACATCAGTAATGTTGGATCAAATTCCGGATTTTATACAAACAATTCGGCAATTGACAATAAAATAATACTTTATAACAGGCTAATCTCTGTTAGGTCTGTAAAGAAAAAACTTACATTTTAAGGAGTAGAAATAATGGCTCACCAAGCAATAGACATGAGGTGCCCTGGCTGTGGGGCTCCCGTTTCAACTGGCGAAACAACGTGCAATTATTGTTATCGTCCAGTTATTATATCAACATTCAACAGTGTATATAGTATGACTCTACCTGAGGTAAATAAATACGCAGGCGCATACAGAAGTGCGTTAGCACAGAATCCCGATAATTCGGAGCTAAATAATTCCATAGCAATGTGCTATCTAAAACTAAAACTTTATAGCAAAGCCCAATCTGCTTTTGCTAAAGCAATAGAAGATAATTTCGATAATTCAGAAACTTATTTTTACGCCGCTGTTAGCCTGTTAAATGGGAAGAAAGCTTTTTTAGCAAAACGAACTGACATTGACAAGATTGAAGAATACATTCAGGCTGCATTGATGATTGAGCCTAAAGGAATATATTACTATTTCTGGGCTTATATCAGATATGATCACTTCTATCGAAAAAGCTACAGAACCACTCCCGACTACCAGGAACTTCTGTCAATGGCAAAACAGGCAGGACTTTCAAGCTATGATGTAGATCAACTTTATGCAATCCTTGGAGTTGATCGTCCAAATTGTCTTTAATGGGATTTCAAGATTGAATCCTGTTGAGAATAAATAAAAACCACATTTTAGGAGGAAAAACTATGGGTATGTTTGGTAATGCGGTTAATCAAGCCGCAGCTGATGCTGCTGCAAAGCAGCAGGAAATGCAGATGCTGCTGCGTGGAAAGAATAGTGAGCAGCAGGCAATCATCAAGTTCTTCTACGGTGCATCAGGTGGATGTATGTCTTCCGGCATGACTGTTGAAGAATATCGTCAGAAGGTTAGAGCAAGATTGAACGGAATGGATACCAAGTCCATGGCTCTGAGAAAACTCGGTATTGACGAAGAAGAAGTGCAGGAAATTGCTCCTGTTACATTCGAAGGTTATGTTTTCAACGACAAAGTCGATAATTTGGTGGCTCGTGCCTCAACTAATACTTGGGTTAGCTCTGAGTATATGATCACTTGGCTGTTCTTCGGTGAACGTGAAGTTTTCATTTATCAGTATTCTTTCAGTATGGCCAGTGATAGTAAGAAAGAAAATACCATGCAGTATTTCTACCAGGATGTTACCAATTTCACTGCATCTTCTGAAACTTATCAGAAGCTTGTTGCAGAATCCTCTGGTTGTATGGGAGGAACTCAGTATATGCAGGCATCTGCTAACGCTGATGAATTCAAGATTGTTGTTCCTGGTGATACTCTGCGTTGCTCTATGACTCCGACTGATAGCACAGATGCAGCTATTCGTGGAATGCGAAACAAGCTGCGTGAAATGAAAAATCGCTAATCTGGCTCCGATTACAGAAACTATGAAAAGAGAAATGCCAAGCCCGGAAGAACAGGAAGCGGTAGTATGGTATGTATTAGAACGACCCCTTGTTCGCCCTAATACAAGCTATAAGAAGGCGGCTCTTTGTGTTTCGCTTTTTATTATAGCAAATTTAGGGTCAACCATTCTGCTGTATTATCTGTTTCGATGGCTTGGTATTTCTTCTTTTTTGCCTCAAGCCATCAGCAGTTTTTACACAGAACACCATACTACTTTTGTTATATTGCTTACCCTGCTCCAATTTTTTATTGGTGGAGTAATTGCATTAAAGCCAGCGCTAATTGGAGCCATTCGACTTTATCAACGTTATGCACCTGAGCGGGTTCGTCGTAAATGCTTATTTAAGCCAACTTGTTCAGAATACGCAATACTGGCTATTGAGAAATATGGAGTTATACGGGGAGTGTACAAATCATACATACGATTATTCAAGAAATGTCGTGGTAGGATATACCGCATTGATGAGCCCTAACAAAGGAGGTAGGATAAATGGCTATTATCGACAGAATAAAATTTGATGGACAGGCAAGCGGACCTCATTGGCTCGTTTATAAATGTCCCTCCGAGCAATTCGTGCTCGGTTCACAACTGATTGTTAGCCAGGGTCAAGAAGCTCTATTCCTAAAGGGAGGCGAAGCTCTTGATTTGTTTGGTCCTGGCACACATACATTATCAACAGGAAATCTACCACTTTTGCATAAACTGGTTAATCTGCCGTTTGGCGGCAAGACACCGTTTACTGCAGAGGTGTATTACATCAACAAGACCGTAAAGCTCGACTTGCATTGGGGCACTTCAACTGCAATACCTTTGGAAGACCCTAAGTACGGACTGATTCTGAACGTAGGTGCTCGTGGGCAATATGGAATTGCTATAAATGATTCACGACTGTTTGTATCTCGCATTGTTGGAGCAATACCTAATGGTGTAACCGGCGATTACACGGTTGTGCTTAAATACTTCAATGGACTTATTAACACCAAAATCAAATCTGTAACATCGGAATATATGCTAAAGAAGCAGATTTCCTTCTTGGAGATTTCTTCGTATTTGTCTGAACTCTCCGATGCGTTCAAAGAAGCTATCAATGACGAATTTGAAAGATTTGGTGTTGAGGTCGTTAATTTCTTCTGTGAATCCATTGCACCACGTCCCGAAGATTACGAGAAGCTTCGTCATTACAAGGAAGAACTTGCTTTGGGCGAAGGATTTTATCAGCGCCGCAGATCTCTTGATATTGCGGAACGACTGGCAGCAAATCCTTCTTCTGGAGGAATTGCTAATGCTGGAATTGGTTTGGGCATAGGATTAGGTGCTGCAGGTCAGTTTGGAAACATTTTTTCTGGCATCGGTCAGAATGTCCAAGTGAACTCTCACGATAATGAAATCAGCTGTCCAAAATGTGGGGCTAAGAACAACTCAACAATGAAATTTTGTGGCAGTTGTGGAAATAAACTTGCCGCTACTGTAATTTGTCCGCACTGCGGAAAAGAAGTTCCTGATGGAATGAAATTCTGCGGAGAATGCGGAAAATCTCTCAGTAGTTCTAAATGTCCTTCATGCGGTTTTGACAATAAGCCTGGAATGAAGTTCTGCGGAAACTGCGGAGAAAAGTTGTAATACTATTTTGTAGAGGTGGTGAAAAGATGGCTAAACCCAAGAATAATTCAATGTCGGATTTCTTGGTAACGTTCTTTGTTGAAGATCGAGCAGCTTCACGGATGTTAAGCGATGTCCTGAAAAACAGAGATAACCGTTTATTCCTGGAAACATTAGGACTTCCATCTGACTTTGTTCTTCCGTTCTCTCAGGAAGAAGGAGAAACATCTGTAATCTACACCTTGAAACAAGGCTTCGATAATAAATATGAAGTAACGCTGAATGGTCATCCATGTAGTGACCATGAGATACATAGTGGAGACTATTTTGCTTTTACAAACAAAGCCAATAGCAAAACAGTCAAGACCCTGTTCATTGCCACCTCAGATATACAGGTTGGCTACAAAAAATATAAGTTATCGAAAGATACCAACATTTTTATAGGACGAACCCCACTAAACGATATTTCTTATGATTTTACAGACTTTGTTTCAAGAGAAAAACACGCTGCTATTCGCATCGACAACAACGGACACGCATTTATCGAAGATCTGAAACGAAGTGTCGGTATCTATGTAAATGGTCGCCTTGCCCATTCACAACAGCTAAAGCCTTTTGATGAAATTTTTTTCATGGGTCTTTCTTTGATTTATATGGGCGACTACATAGCTATAGGCAATCTAAAGACAGAAAGCACATTATCGCTGATGACATCTTTTAATGTGAAAATGCCAATCAGCGATACAAGTGAAACAAAATATTTTGTAAGCACTCCTCGCATCCTTAAATCTTTGGACAGCGATGAAGTAGAAATTGATGCTCCACCAAGCCCATTTACCATGGATAAGACACCGGCAATTCTGACGCTCGGACCAAGTCTTACTATGTCTATGGTGATGTTGGCGAGTTTAGGAGTGTCCATCATTAATGCGATCAGCGGCGGTGAATTATCAACGGTTATCGCAAGCGGTACTATGGCAGTTGGTATGCTGTTAGGTTCGCTTATGTGGCCTTCTTTGCTCAGGAGTTATCAGAAAAGACGCACCCAAGCAGAAGAAAACCATAGAAAAAACAGATACTCATCGTATATCGCTGATATTGAAAATGGCTTAATTGCCAAAAGAGATCGAACAGTTCGTCTTTTGAATGACTCGTTATGTCCTTCTCCTAATCTGCTCTGCTCCATGCTTGACAATGAAAGTAATAAACTCCGTTTATGGGAACGTTCTTATGAAGATGACGACTTTCTTGCTATTCGCATGGGTTTGGGGAGTAGACCTTTTGAGGTGAAATTAATAATACCAAAACAGGGCTTTCAACTGTATGAAGATGAGCTTCGTAATTTGCCAGTCGAACTGTCGAAAAAGTACGGTGTCTTGAATAATGTCCCTCTGACTCTCGATATTCGCAATAACCAAGCGATTGGTATTATCGGCAGTCAGAAAAACATTCGTACTATTTTGAATGAGATTATCCTGAATATCATCTCGCTTCATTCTTACGATGAAGTAAAACTTGTGCTTGTAACCTCTCCTAAACAGGCATATGTCTTTGATGCTTTTAAGAATGTACCTCACATTTGGAGTAACGATAAAAAGGTTCGTTTTTTCTCCACAAATCCTGAAGAGGTTCATTACATCTTTAACATCATTGATGAGACGATTAAGGAACGAGAGGGATCTCAGAATAGGACTACCCCTATTCCTCATTATGTCGTAATCGTTACAGAGCCGAATTTGATTGAAAAAGAAGCTCTGTTGAGATACATGAACGATGCTGAAAACACGGTCGGCATTACAACTCTGTTTGCCTATGGTGATATTACAAAACTGCCAAAATCGTGTAAGACAATCATTCAGAGTGACGATACTCGTACCGGATATTACATTAAAAACAAGAACGCTAATAAGTTCATTCCGTTTGCTCTGGATAGTGTGGAGCCAAATCGTATTCATACATTTGCGAATGAACTGTCACGACTTCCTATTAAAAGGGACTCTCGTTCCTTGGGTATTGTTGATCGCATTTCGTTCCTGCAAATGTATAGAGCCGGTAATGTTAGTGAACTTGACATTGAAAGCCATTGGGATAGCAACAACTCAGCTAAATCTCTTGCTGCCCCGATAGGTGTTATGGCAGGCGGTGAAGTATTCAGCTTGGATCTCCATGAAGCTTATCATGGTTGCCATGGACTTGTTGCAGGTACTACGGGTTCTGGTAAGAGCGAGTTCCTACAGGCATTTATTTTGTCTTTAGCAATCAACTATAGCCCAAAAGAAATCGCTTTTGTCTTGGTTGATTTCAAAGGCGGCGATATGGCAAGACCTTTTATGGCGAAAGAGTCTGCTCCCGCACTTCCTCACCTGTCTGCAACTATTTCCAATTTGTCGGGAAACATTCTCTATCGTGCCTTAGTCTCCTTGGAAGCTGAGATAAAATCCCGTCAACGTATATTCAATGAATCTGCGGCAGCATTGGGAGTTGATAAACTGGATATTAACTCCTATCACAAGTATTACAAAAGTGGACGCCTTGAAACTTCGCTTCCGCACTTAGTCATTATCATTGATGAATTTGCTCAGTTGAAAACACAGCAACCGGAGTTTTTGGCTCAACTTATCAATGTAGCACAGGTTGGTCGTAGCCTTGGAATTCATTTGATTCTCGCAACTCAAAAGCCAAGCGGCATTGTTGATCCGCAAATTATGAGCAATTCCCGTTTTAGAGTTTGCCTGAAGGTTGCAGAGAAACAAGATAGTATCGACATGATAAACAGACCTGATTCTGCAATGATTAAGAACCCTGGTCGTTTGTATCTGCAAGTCGGCTATGATGAAATTTATGAATGTGTTCAGTCTGGCTATAGTGGGGCTGATTATGTTCCCACTAAAACATATATGCCTGATGAAGAAATCACAGTGCAAATGACCGACAATACCGCTAATCCGATCCATAGTGCAAAGATTGATCTGTCTGGTGACAAATCTGATAAAACGCAGCTTGAAGCGGTTGTTGCAGAAATTGTCGCTCTCGGACAAAAGAAAGGAGTTACTACCAAACCTTTGTGGTTGGATATGCTTCCTGAAAAAGTTGCGCTACATACCCTGGAAAAAGGCAAAAAAGGATTGTGTACGACTACGGTTGGTTTGGTAGATTACGTTCGCAGTCAGGAGCAGAAGTCTCTTACCATAGACTTTGCTAAAACTGGACACATCGGACTGTACGGAGCAAGTGGCACAGGTAAGACAACATTTTTGCAGACATTGGTTTACTCTATGGTCTGCGATTACGGTTATACGCCAGAAGAACTGAACCTGTATGCTATGGACTTTGGCGGCAGGAACTTGGGGTATCTATCAGATCTTCCCCATACTGGTGGTGTTGTGTTTGTTGACGACGAAAACAGACTTTCTGAATTGGCTTCCACGTTGCATGGCATAATCGACGAACGTAAACGCCTGTTTGCTGATAATAATTGCGGTACATTTGCCGATTATCGTGCAATAAGCAAAAATCCGTTGCCAGCAATTCTTGTACTGATTGATAACTATGCATCTTTCCGTGACAAGTATATGGATATAGCGGATAGTTTCACTGACATCATCAGTTCCGGCAAAACATTTGGTGTTTACTTTGTGATTACCGGAAACACAAGAAATTCTATCTACTATAAAGTGACAGAGCATATTTCTTCCTACTTCACTCTGAAAATGAATGATCCAAGCAATTATCTGGATATTCATAATGTGCGTCCTCCTGTTACGCCTGAAGATATAAGCGGACGAGGAATAACTGTAGTGAATAAAGAGATTGTTGAGTTCCAAACAGCGATTGCCATTGATGGAGAGAACGAAGTAGACAGAATTACAGAGATCACTCATAAGTATCGTGACATTGCCGCACAGTGGCACGGATATACACCAATTACATTGGATGATGGTACTCCAGAAGAAACAAGCGAACTTTATGAAACACCTGTAAGCTACTATTCAGCTTATCCACGGAGCAATCCTCCTGAATCAATTTCTGACGATAGCCGAAATCTTGTACTTGGAATATCTAAATCCGGTGCATTGATGTATGGCATAGCATTGTCAGAGGAATACAAGGTCTGTGTTTGTGCAAACGACACCTCGAAGATGGCGGACTTTTACAACGCAATGTTGCAGAATATGACTCAATACAGCAACAGACGTTTTGTTTTCATTGATGATGATACTGGTACATTTAAAGATGTCCTTGAAGTACATCCAGAATGCCAGTATATCAGCGGAACAACAGCATTAGATTCATTTATTGAAGGTCTGAAGCCTGAATTGAATTTGCGTTTGGAAAAACCGGATGAACAGCATGAACAGTTATTTATCATTATCTCTGAGTTTAATGCCTTTTTCGACATGATTACTAACGAACAAGCAGCTTTCATGCGAAAAGTATTCCAGTACATTGATTCGCCAAAATACAACATTTGCTTCGTATGCGGTTTCAATGTGAACGGAGAAAAAAATAATGATCGTCTGTTCATGTCGTTGGTAGTCAATGCCGAAAACTATGTACTTTGCCCAAATTGTTATGAAAATGCTTCCGCAAAGATAGAAACTCTACCACTTGTTCAAGATGTTAAATCTCACAGTTGTTACTTCTGTCTTAAGGAAAAGAACGTTGAGATAAGGTGGTGAGATTCATGGAAAAAATATCTGTCACAGTAAAGATTCCTGCTCTGGGTAGTACATACGATTTCATTGTACCGAGCAATATGTCTATCAGAAATGCTCAGAATCTGATGATAAGAATATTAAATTCAGAATATGGGATCTCAGATGTAAATACCGATGTGATGCTGTTCGACTTAGCCGACAATGCAGCATTGCGTTTGGAATGTAGCTTTGCCCAGCTTGGTATCTCCGATGGAGCGAAGTTGCTGATGGTTTAGCAGAAGGGAGATACGGTTTTATGAAGTATAGAATCAATTATTCCAAAGTCATTTCACAAGCAAACTCCATTGCAGGAGATGCAACCGAACTATCTGCTCAGATTAGGATATTGGAGCAAATGGAACAGGATTGTAGATCCGCATGGAAGGGACAAGCAGCTGATGTGTTTATTGCCAAACTCAGCGCCTTGCGAACTGAAATGAACAGAACAAAAAATCAAATGTCCACATTAGCGTCAACGATAAAATACTGTGCCGATAGAATTCAGCGTGAGGATCGACAAGCAGAAGAACGAGCTGCTGCACTGAAATCTGGACACTAAGTATTTATCTAAACTCAAATAACCGAAAGGAGAACTATTATGGCATCCACAATTTTTGATGTAACCCCTGAAGAACTCGAAGCATCTGCAAGCAAGATCGAGGGCAAAACCGGTGAGTTTACCAAAGCTTACAACAGCATTTATACTGCTATGTCTGATTTGCGTGTAACTTACAAAGGTGAAGCAAGCGACACTTTCAACCAGAGAATCGAAGGCTATAAGAACGATTTCTCCGCAGCTGAAAAGGCATTGAAGAACTATGTTCAATTCCTCCGTGAATATGCTTCCAAAATGAAAAGCACTGAGAACGAAATCAAGAGCAAAGCAAGCGCACTTAGCGTTGGCAAGTAATTCGTGATTACCACTTTGAAAGGAGATTATAAACTATGGCACAAGTAGTAGTAGATTCCAGCGTTATGCGTGATAAAGCTAAAACCCTTGAAAATGCAGCCGTAACCATCCAGTCTCTGTATGCAGAAATGCTTCAGGAGGTTACTACCACTGCTAACAAGATGAAGGGTACAACCATTGAAACTGAGAAAAAGCAGTTCGCAAGTATGCAGAACACTTTTGATACAATCGTTAAGGACATGAAGGCATACAGTTCCTTCCTTACCCAAGCTGCCGAAAGCTATGAAGCTGCCGAGCGTGAAGGCACTCAGAAGGCTCAGGAGCAGGGAAAAATCTTCTAATTTTCAAGAAGAAAATAATCGGTTATCCTGGCAGAATGTACATTCTGCCAGGATAACCGATGGAAAGGAGGATGTAAACTATGCCAAGAATATATGTTGATTTTGCCAGACTTGATCAGATTGGAAGTAGCTGCAAAACAATCGCATCAAAAGTAGATGCTGTCCAATCAGACTTGCAGCACACTATTCGGCAGTTAGATTGGGATGTTCGTTTTGAATCTAACATAAACAGTACAGCTACGCAGATAGCTCGAAAACTCGAACTGTATTCAAGAGCATTGGAAAACTATCAGCGCTTTATTGAAGATGCACATAATGAATATGCCAAGTTAGATGAATACAAAAAGCTGACAATTACAGCTCATATAGACCCCCGAATTTACCATATTCTCGGTCCTGGTGGGCAGCTTCAAATATTCTCTGATGAATTTTGGTCAAATTATGGGTGGAAAGAGATGTTGTCTGGTGCAGGCTATATTGGCACTATTTATAGCCTAATCAACGATATAAGAAACGGAAAGACATGGCGAGATTTTGCAAAAACCGGTGTTGATGCCTATCAATTTTTGTCTGGGGCTGCCAAGACATATAACAATTATAAAAAGATTGGTAATGCAGTCGGAACTAAAACTGCAATGGCATGGTGGGCAAAAAATGTTACTGGTTTGAAGCCGCTGGGTAGAGCTTCAACAGCTAAAAATCCGTTCACTCGTTTTGCCAACAATCTAACAAATAAGACTTCGCCGTTCAATGCCCAATTCAAAAATATTGTAAATAATTTCAAGGGAGCAAACGGTGTTGGTAAAGCAGTCGCATCTTGGGGTGCAGTTGCAGTCAATGGCGTGTTAAATTGGTTTAACAATAAAGATGAACAAGCCAATTCCAACGGAACTATGTCTGATGGCAGAGTTATAGCAGAAACTATTACAGAAACAGCCGTTGATACAGCTTTAACCTATGGCACTGGTATTGTTGTAGGTGCTGCTGTAACAGCAGCCTTAGGTACTGTTGCAGCTCCTGGTGTTGTTGTAGTCGCTGCCAGCGGCGCAGTTGTCGCCGGTCTTAATGCCGGCGTAAAAGCCTTAACGGGAAAGACAACGACAGAATGGATTTCTGATACCATCCTTGATACCGGTGAAGCAATTGGTAATGCTGCAAAGAATGTTTCAGAGTCCATAGGAAGTTGGTTTGGAAAACTATCATTCACATAATGGAGGTAAAATATGAGAATTAAAGATTTGTTACCGATTGGTTCAATTATTCTTCTGAAAGATGGCGAAAAACGCTTGATGATCAACGGAATCATGCAAAGCGATGCAAGTGGAAATGGGCAGGAATACGATTATTTAGGTATCCTCTATCCTGAAGGACATATTGGCGACCAATTCCAGTATCTCTTTAATCATGAGGATATAAGGGAAGTTGTATTCCGTGGTTTTGAAGATGCTGAAAGAGTTGAGTTTCTCGAAAAACTCACTAATCTATATGAACGATAAAGATTCTGTTGCCATTTGCTTCTCGCATATTGGGCAACGACTGAACCACGAAGATAATTTATTCGTTAATGGGCTTTATCTGACCCCAAATTTGCAAAAACAGTTTTTGGATAAATGCTGTTGTACGCTCAAAGAACCAGCGTTGTCTAAGGTACGTCTATTTGCAATCAGTGATGGCATGGGCGGACATAATGCAGGTGAGGTTGCCAGTTTGATCTGCGCTGAAAAGTTATCATTAGCTCAGAAAGAACTTCAACATTACACTTCGCTTGATGAAGCTGTCGCATACCTTCAGACAGTAATTGTCGAGATCAATAAAACGGTTTGTGAGCAGAGTCAAAAGAACTCTGATTTGAAAGGCATGGGCGCTACGCTCGTCCTATTTGTTCTTTGTGGGATGAATTGTGCTGTCTTAAATATTGGGGATAGCCGTGCCTATCATTATAGCAATGGTTCTCTTGTCCAGATTACCAAAGATCATACTGAGGGACAGCGTATGCTCGATCTCGGTCTATTAACCAGAAAAGAGCTTTCTGGATTTCCTGCAAGGAAAAACTTGAATCGTTATATCGGTTATCGTCAAAGCGGGTATGTCTTGCAAGCAGATGAATATTATCCTACATTAGAAAGCGGCGTGATTCTACTTTGTAGCGATGGTATTTCTGATTTTATATCGGACACTCGAATTGCTGAGATTTTATCTTCTGAAAGCGATCTTGAAATTGCGGGAAAACAACTTATTGATGAAGCTATCGTCTCACATAAAGCAGATAATGCAACCGTAATGCTTATTCCACTTAGGAGGTGATTTTGTGGCACAAACAAACTTAATAGGCAAAAATATTCTTGGATACACTGTCAGCGAAAAACTCGGTTCAGGTGCATTTGGAACTGTGTATAAAGTTGTTAAAACAAATGCCGCTGGTCAGTATGTTCGTGCGCTGAAACACATTACAATCCCTACGGAAAAGCAATACAACTCCGTATTAAACTCCATGGGTGGTGATGTATCCAAGGCTGATAGCTACTTTTCACAAATGCTGAATAATATCGTTTCGGAGATCAGAATCTTGAATGATTTATCCGAAAAAGGTGTGCAGCATATCGTCAGATATTATGAGAACGATATTGTCGTTACCGATACACCAAGAAGATACGATATATTCATTTTAATGGAGTACCTAACGCCGCTTGAAGATTATATCCAAAGCCAGAATTTTTTGGTGCGTGATGTTATCCGGCTTGGTTTGGATGTATTGTATGGACTTCAATCATGCCACAATAATGGTGTGATCCATCGAGACATAAAAGATGATAACATTTTTGTTTCCGAGAAAGGCGAATACAAGATTGGCGACTTTGGCGTATCTAAAGTTTTGAAAGACAGTTCTAAGGCTGAGTCGTTAAAAGGTACACCTAATTTCCTCGCTCCCGAAGTTTATCTCGGAAAAGAAAGCTACACAAAATCTGTAGATTTGTATTCACTCGGAATTGTCCTTTACAGACTATTGAATTATAGTAGAAATCCGTTCCTTCCTCGATTCCCGGAACAATATTTTTCTCAAGATGAAGATGTTGCCTTTGAAGAAAGAATGAGTGGAAAGACGCCGAAACTTCCTTCACTTGGAGGGGAAGCAATCGGACAGGTTATTGTTAAGGCTATCTCCAATAGTTCAGAGAGATTTCAAACAGCTGATGAATTTATCAATGCTTTGGAATCAGCAATCGACAGCACACCGACTGAGGTGTTTAATGAAAAAATATCATTTGGAGCTTTTTCTTTCTCTGAACATAGTGAAGAACTAAAAGCCAAACAATATGGCAGTACCATAGGCGAAACAGCTCCACAGTCAGCGCCCGCAGAACATATTGAGGACGAACGTAACAACTCTCTTAACAAGTACTTGTTTGAAAGTATTGGCGAAGTTCCTTCTACAGATGTTCCTGAAATGGAACCTGTAGTAAAACCCGAAGTTAATACTGGACATGAAAGTATTAGTGGGAATACACCGCCAAGAACGACAGGACGAGTTGTAAATGTTGTTCCTCCCGACATAAACGAGCCTGATGAACCTGCTGCTTTGGATAAAAAGGTGATGAACAAATTTGTGTTCTTCATTCCTGTGGTCATCCTTTTAGTTGGTGTTGCAGCATATTTCATTGTGGTTCCTAACATATATGGAAAAGTTGTTTCGTTCGTAGATTGGCTGTTCACAGACCCGGAAAATATCATCAATACATTGCGTGATCCCAATGCTGTGTTGCCAAAAGTCAACAGTATCATAGGCATGAGAGTTTTCTGGTGGGTATGGTTAGCAGGCTTGATTTCTTCTCTTTTCATTGTTGGCAAACAACTCCAAGCAAAGCCTGAGCCAAATGCAACAAACGCCATTCTTACCAAAAAAGAACCGTATTTGATGATTCAAGATGTAACAGATGCACTCAAGCAGTTGAAGACTCGAAGAAGTAGCCACCAACTTGATTCTTTGATGTATTCGGTGAAGAAACTGGAGGAAAAACTTTCTGTTGAAAGCGACTTTGGCTATGGAAAAAGTGCAGTAATAAACTGCGAAAATAATATTGCCAGACAAATTCAGTTCTTATTGGATACTGTTCCTTGTGTTGAAAGTGGAGATTTTGAAGAAAATCTAAAGGCAATGAGCACTGCTGTTATGAACATAAATTCTTTACTGAGAAAACGTATTGAACTAAAGAAAAAATAATATTTGAAAGTTTATTTATTTTATAAAAGATGGAGTATATTGCGAAAATTCGAAATATACTCCATCTTTTATCTTAGCGCTCGTATTCTTTCTTTTTCTGTTTCTTCGGTTGTGGCACTATCTGTTCCGGTATTTTTAGTTGCTCATTGATAGAACGTTTTTTCTTTTGAATCGGCTGTTCTTTCAATTCAGTATCTATTTGTCGGTTCGCTTCATCAAAAGTATCAGAACTGTATTTGTTCATGTATTTTTCATACAACTTACGAATTAAGCCGGTTCTGCATTCAGGACGAAGTTTTTCACGTTCCTGCATTACAGCAGTCTGATTTTCAGGAGCCATCGCAACTTTCATTTCAAGGAACTGTGCTTTATCCGCTTCTTTCTGCTCTGACAGGACAGCATGCTGCTGTTCCAATGTTTCCAAAATAGTTTCCATCTTTTTTAGATTTTGCTTTCGGACTGCAATACCGTTATCCTGACAGTTCAACTGTGACAGTAATCCAGCTTTTTGAAATTTCAGTTCTTCAATATCTTCGGTCAAAGTAGAAATCTTTTCGCCCAGCTTACTTGCACGAATAAAATGAATACCACAGTTTTTCTGTTCTGCAATCAATTCCTTTTTCTCAGCGGTTTTAGCTTTGATTTCAGCATTTGCATTTTTATATTCAGCCAGTATATCAGCCAAAAGATTTTTCTGGGAAGTGACAGCTTCCTGCTGGGATGTATTCACAATCAACTGATACTGAAGAAAAACCATGTGGTCACGCAAAGTTTCCAATGCAGAAGCGATGGCAGGAATATTCTCTTTGACAGCTTTCATCAACTTCTGCACCTGTTTTTTCAGTTCACGCAGGAGCTTGTTATCTGCTCTGATCTGGCGATTCAGTTCACAACGGTCAGAAACAATTCCCATGGATTCCAGTTTTCTTGCGTGGTATCCTTCGTGTACGGTCGGCTGTTCAGTTAGTCCTCTGGCGGCATGACTGCGACAGTCTACACGGTCGGTAATACCATGACGTTCCTGTTCTTCATTGATAATCATTTCCCAACTCTTACGCCACGCAAATATCTGTTCTTCGCTATTCCAAAGCTCTGTAAGAGGGTTCTGTCTCCCATAGCGGGTACTTTTAGGAGTCTTTGATGTTCTGATACATCCCTCAATTTTCTCAGCTTCAGACGGGGGTAAATACTCTTTTTTCTCCCCGAACTGATACATATATTGTTTCTCCCAACCCTGTGTTTTGGCGGTCTTGAACTCATCAGCGGTAAAACCTCGTTCTTCGCCACCACGCTTGCAAAGGTATTCTTTCTGTGTCTTTGCTTGCCACCTGCCGTGTTCATCTAAGGGACGCATGGTAAAAAGAATATGGCTGTGTGGATTATGCCCTGGAGGATACGGGTCATGGATATTCACATCTGCGCACATACCGAGGTCAATGCCTTGCTCACAAACAAAACGCTCCAACATACCTTTCCAATCATCCAGGGACAGTTCCGATGGCAGAGCAACTACAAGCTCTCTTGCCAGTCGGCTGTCCTTTGTTTTTTCTACGGATTCGACTGCTTCCCAAAGTAGTTGCCTGTCCTTCCATTCTTCCGGTGCATACTGCGGAAGAAAGACTTCGCTATACAGACACCCGTGTTTTCTGGTGTAATCGTGGGTCAGTCCATCGTAATCGTTGTAGAGTCGGGAGCAGGATGCGTAAGCAGCAGCCGCTATGACAGAACGGCCTGCACCACGACTCACAACTTTAGCTTCCAAATGGAAATAGTTCACTGTTTTTCTCCTTCCTGTGCCGCAGCACATTTTTGTTTCTTTTTGCGAAAAAGAAAATAGGTGCGGTCAGATGCTGCACCTATCTCTGCGATAAAGCTGCCGCACCCGAAGGGCGTACCTTGTGTAGTGGCAGGTTTTCGCAGGCAGTTGACGCAAGGTAGGGTACAAATTGTACCCCTGCTTACAAACGCATCAGCGGTTGAACTTGCGGAAACTGCGTGGACAATGACAGCAATTTGAAAAAGTGTGGCATTGTACATAAGGCTCCATAGGAGCCGCAAAGCCTCGCAGAGCGCACGACCCCGAAGGGGATACCACCGCCCATTTTATGGGTGGTGAGTAAGTGCGCCCTTCGGGATAGCAGCAAAGCTGCCAGTCTTATGCGTTCAATCGCTTTTTCAGTTCCATCTTCACGTCAACAAGCTCCATAGTCTGAACTTCCGGGAATACACTTTCTAATACGGCTCCCATCTGGATCAATCGTCTGGTTCTTGCCTTTCGCTCTTTCTGGCGGTTGCGGGCTTCAATCGCTTCCATTCTGTGCTGTGCCTGCAACAATTTCTTTTCATCTTCGGTCATAGGTCTGTTATTTGCCATAAAATCTCCTTTCTGGTATAGGGGTGGTACTATAATCCGGTGTAGATGGTGCAGATACAATTCGCTTTGCAATCTATAGGTTATCTGTGTACTAAAAGGCGAATTGTTCCGCACCATCGGCTGTGAAATTAAGTACCGGAATTTAATATTTTTCGTGCTGCCTGCATATTGGCGGCTGCATTCAATTCTCGGATATTCTGATTGTTGATTTTCAGAGGAACACAACGCTCCAATACTCGGTCATAAATTCTGGCTCTTGCCAGATCTTTCGGATGTTTCAACTCATCCAAGGTCAGATTGGTGGTTACGATCAGCGGTTTCTTGCTTCGGTATCGACTGTCGATTACATTGAATACCTGTTCCAACGCAAATTCGGAACTTCGTTCAATTCCCAGATCATCAATAATCAGCAGACTGTATTTGTTAAAGCTGTCAATGAACTGGTTTCTATCATCGGAATAAATTCCGGTCAGCGTATTCAGGATTCTGGAAAAGTTGGTCATCAGAACCGGAATACCTCTGTCCAACAGGGCATTTGCGATGCATCCCGCGAAAAAAGATTTACCGGTTCCCACGTCTCCCCAGAGAAGCAGTCCCAACGATTTGGCTTTCATTTCTTCCCAATGTGCCACATAATCATGGGCTTTCTGCATTTCCGGATTGTAGCCTTTGTCATTAGAGAAGTTGTAATCATGCAGAGATTTGTCCTGCAAACCGTTTGCTCTAAGTCGTGATACCTGCATGAGAAATTCCTGATGCTTGCGTTCAGCTTCTTCTTTGTCATAAATTTCCTGCTGACAACGGCAGCGAACTGTAGGGAGGAATACTCGTTCCTTTAGTTCAATTCGGTGCTGTCTGGGGGTATGGCATTTGGAGCAATAGATCAGTCCATCTGCTTCGTTCAGATATTCGTCCTCTGCAAGCTCTCTCGCCTGAAACAGATCGTCCATGGTGTTATTGATTGATTTCATAGGCTTTCGTCCTCCTTACATTCATAGGTTCTTTTGGCAGGAGCAGGATGGTCTTGCGATGCCCAGCTCCGTATGGTAGCTGCATGATTAGCATATTGCTTTCCGCTGGACGCCATATATCTGGACAGCTTTTCAATGTATTCCTGATAGTGTGGTACTTCGCTTTGTAAAGATGACAGTTCTTCCGTGGTCAGGAAAACATTTTGATAGAAACCATAGGCGGTACGATTATCCTTACTCTCTGAATTGGTTCTTTTAATATTGTTCTTCTCTTTATTACTACTGGACAGTTTTCTGTCTGTCTCAGAGAAAGTTTTCTTTCCATCTATAGGATAGTTTTCCGTCTGTCTTACGGAAAGATTTCTGTCCGTCTGTGTCAGATACTCTGGTGGATATTTGACATAGATTCTGTTTGGAAAACCTGCGCCCTGACGTTTTCGGACAATCAGAGTTTCTTTTTCCAGAGCTGTCAGCGCAGTTTTAATGGACATTTCGCTTTTGTGCATGGCTTCTGCCAGATTCTTGATGGGAAAGAGAATGAACACATAACCTTGTTCATCCGTCCAACCATCATTTTTCTGTGATAGCCTTGCACGGTCGAGCAAAATAGTGTAGAGAATTTTGGCGGTTTCGCTCAGTCCATCCTTGTCCAGTAAAAATCTTGGGAATGCCATATAGGGCGGTATTAGGCTATCCTGTTCCAGAAATTGTGTCATGTGTTCACCTCCCTCCTGTGAGATCAGCTTGGAGAAGAATTATTCTCCAAGAAAATCCCAATCCAGTTCTGCATCCGGTTCCTGCTGAACAACCGGAACTGTGGTATGAGGTATTTGTGACAGACCAGCCATACAACCTGCCAGAAATACCGGAAGTGTTTTCTCCATGGCACTTTCTACAGAGGAAAGAATCTGGTTTACAAATCGTTCCTCACGTTCTCTGGTTTCAAAGTAAGGATCATCCTGACTACGATAGTAGCGCTCAAAATACTCCACCAGAGCTACGGCTATCACATTGCTGTAAGACTTGAAGTGCTGCTTGTCCATGGTCTGAAGATACTGCCATGCTCGCATCTGCGTATCCTTTTCTAAATTGAAGCGAAGGTTTGTGCTACGGATATTCTCGCTCATGGCTTACTCCTTCCTGCGAAAGCTGGCAAAGGCGAGATATTCATAACCTTTGGCTGTCGCACAAATGTCATCCAGAATGGTGACTCGATTTTCATCGTACTGTCCGAAGTGCTTGACCAGACTGCCGCCACCACCCACGATATACAGTCGCATCAGATCCGGATTGTATTCATAGCGTCTAAGTGTTGCGAAAATATCTGCCACATATCGCTTGGCTACGGAAGTGATGCAGTCCAGATATGGCTTGCTGATGTCAGCAGTTCCGAAACGAAGCACCTGTTCAATGGTGGATTCTTCGATTTTAACGCCGAAGCTGTCCAGCACCGCATTCTTAGCGGCAATCATACATTGATTGACACCGAACTTTTCTGTCCAACAGCGGCTTTCTACAGCCTTTTTGTTGTTGATATACAAAATGTTCATGGTGCCGTTTCCGATGTCTGCCAGAAGATTGGTTCCTTTGAAATCTCCCAAACGACCGACAATGGCAGGGTATCCCTGCGGAAACAGACTGCACCCAATGAAACGGATGCGATAGTCCTTACCATTGAAACGAAAATCCACTTCCTTATTACGGAGCAGATAGCTTCGGAAATCTTCACGCTGTTTGCGAATCCAGGTCAGCGGCAACCCAGCAGCCAGATGAACATCTGCTTCACGGATGCCGTACACATTCAGTTCTCTGGCAACTGCCATAAGAGTCAGAATGTAATAGTCCTCATCCATCGCCTTGTCTGCGATAAATTCCTTGTGTCCTTCTCCAATGCGGTAATAGATGCCGCCATATTCCAGAATGTTACCAGAGAAGATCGGCTCGGTTTCATAAGCTGTCACTCCAGTAGGTGTGACTGTGTTCGCAGTCTTGATGTTGCCGTAACCATGATCCACGGCAATAATTTTGATGTTGTTCAGTTCTCTCATTTACTCTGTTCCTCCTTGTGCTTGTTTGTGTTCATAAAAAATTCCCCCTTTCAGTAGATTTGCTTTGAAGTAGCACCAGATTTTTTGATTCGGTACTGTTTTCATTGCAATTTCATTCTACTGAAAGAGGGCATAAAACACATTGAGCGTGGATTGAGTGAAAATTGAGCAAAATTTATCTGTGGAATAAAAAATAGCTCTGCTATTACACAGAGCTACAATTGTTTATTTAATGACAATTCGTTCATTTGTTTTACAAGGTGGATTAAGACACATTATCACAGTTAATGGATCAACATTATATTCTGTCGCAATAATGTGTGCATCTACCATTACTGATATTGTCCATGCAGAATCAATTTCACCTTTGGGAATTTTTATTCGTCGCTTTTGGTCATATTCTTCAAAAGCTTTCTTAATGTTTGTTCGCTGGTTGGCTTCTAATGAATTAAACTGCTTTAATGCAACCATAGGCATAATCCTGCTTTTAGCAAACATATTCGATACAGTTACCCATTTCACGAAATCTTTCTGAGATTTGAATACTATTTTATTTTTCATAACAATCCACCCAAAAAGTTTTTACAGATAAAAATCGAATTTTCCCTTGAGCATTAAGTGTCGGAAGTAATTCTTTAATCATGTCACAATCACTTTCGTTAAAGTAATAGTAGACACATTCGTCAATATTAGATGCATTTATTGATTCAAATATATGAAAATCATTCCACGGAGATAATCCTAATATTTCTAATGTCCCCGTAATATTTTTGAAAGTATCAAAATGATAATTATCAGAAAAAGTCAATGAAGGATTAGCAGCTTTAAGTTGAATGGCATATCCCATATTTGCAGTCAACTTATTCGATTCAAGCGTCCAACTATCAACATCCTGTTTGATTTTGGGGTCATTATTATAGGCTATTGCCATTTTTTCAACAGCACTATTTGCTTGAGGAATTTGTTTGATCTGTAATTCTTTGTATGCACCACAATGTGTTGTCAAAGCGTTTGAATACAAATAGAAATAATTCTCATCAATTTCTATTTCTTTTATTGGTGCATCGGGAAGTTGGTTTCTGAATGAATCGAGAAGATACACATCACTTTTCTTATCAAATTGCCCATGAATATGGTATGCCTGTTTATGTGTTGCTAATTCGAGGTTTGCATCATAGTTTGTAGTAAATATGTTGTCGAACGCCTTTAAATAGGTGATGAATTTTTCCGGATATTCTTGATACAAGGTATTAAGTTTACCATCATTATATATTGCATATAGATAAGCAACTCTCAGAGCTTCCCTGACATAGTATTGCTCGGGATTTTGAGTATTGGTCTTGTGGCATACTAAATCATGAATTAGATAATAGTTTCAAATCCTATATCAGTTATTCGTAATGTATCAATTTTATCCGCATATTGTTTTTTGAAAGATTTCAAAGACTCATCTTCTGCAGTACAATTTGTAAAATTATCGTATTTGTCCTCCAAAATATCTCTTGCTTCTAAAAATAATTGCCCTATATAATTTTTTAGCAGGTACGGGAAATTCACAATGATATGTGATGGGAAATCATCTCTATCACAGTTTTTTAGAATTCTCAACACTATTTGTTGCGTAGTATAATCAGTTTTATTAAATTGAATGTTGATACCATTTCCAACGAGTAAATTGTTCATATAGTTATATATTCCCTTCTTTGTTCAATAATTTTTCGCCTAAGTATAATCCGGCTTGCGCATACGTTCCAAGCAGTTCCTGTTTCTTTGTTTCAATTACATCTGGTTCAAATTCAAATACAGTTTCATAGATTGTCAGCATTTTCATGAAATGAACTTTTGCTTGTTGAATCTCTCCCATAGCCAGACTGATATTACCCATCGCTTCTTGAACACTGGCATAATCCAGACCCGTATTAGAATTATATTCTCGGATTACACGGCAGAGTTTTCTCAGAGCAGACAATCCAACATCCGGCTGTCCCATATCTGTCAACAGTACGGCATAGTTTGTAATCTGCACAATGCTGTCATGGTAATGAGCCAGACCATATTCATCAATAATTCTGATTGCCAGTTCCATGTTCTGTTTGGCAAGTTCCAGTATGCCGTCCAACCTATACATACCGCCAAGATTGGCGTAGAGGTTGGAAACCATAAGGGCATTATCTGGTGTAACTTCCGTAATCATGGCAAGGGCATTTTTCTGCATCTTGATTGCTTTGTCTGGTTTCTTCTCATAAGCTGCCTGATAGCTGAGCAGGAGTGCTCGATCAGATACAGAACCAATCGCAGCATCTTTCAGCAGCGTTGATAGTGTATCAATAACCAGTTCCATTCCCTGATAATAACGATAATTCTCCATATAAGGGAACACATCTTCCAGGAAACGAAGATATACCGGCATATCATCATTTTCAATCTGCACGATCACAGATTCTATGGTCTGGAATAACTGCTTATAATAGGAAACTTCTTCTCCGTGACGCAGGCAAATCTGCTGTAAGCTATCCAATAAGATGTGACAATTCTGCACGGAAGGCTTTGTTTCTTCTGCTGTCACTTCCTGTATCATAGGATGAAGGGCAACCATACGACCTTCCATTGCCTTTATGAACCCTTTTTCAATCAGGTCATTAACAGTATTCATATCACGCAGCTTCAGCCAGTTTGCAAACAATCTGTTCTGAATACCGGTCAACGGTACCAGTGCAAGGTTTCTCATAATATCTGTTTCTTTTTCGGAAAGCTGATACAGAGAAAATAAGGTGTGGATGTGGTCATAGTAGGTAGCCTTGCGACTTTTGCCGTCTTTGGAGATGCCGATAGTATCGGTGGCATCCAGGGCGGCTTTTTCCTCTTTTAACTTTTTTAACAGGAGCATTGGCTCCATAATTCCGCTTTCCAACAAACGAGCTGATATTTCTACTGCCAGAGTATGACTGTGTACTGTCTGGATGATTTGTTCCAAAATCAGGCGATTCTTTTCAGTATCGGAGTAGAAGCAACCCATCAGTTTAACCAGAGCATCTGTATCTGCAATTTCTTCCAGAGTCATGGAAGTGTAGCTGTTAAATCTGCTTCGGGTTGTGAACAGAATACGGCAACGATATTTCATAATGACTGACAGTAAACCATCCTGCGTTGCTGTAGTATTAAAATTATCAATGATAAATAAGGTGTCCTCTTTTAATGTGCGCAAGAAACGGTTGTGTTTACGGAAGCGTTCTTCGTTGTCATCATCCGGCAGATCGTCCGCAAAATCCATATCAGAAATATCTTGCTTTAAGTTGCCGGTATAAGAGAGATATAGGATATTGGTGTATTCTTTGTTATGAGCTTTGGCATAGGCTTTTGCCAATTCACTTTTACCAATACCAGCGATACCTTGCAGAAATACTTTTCCGTGCTCGCATAACAGCTGATGTAAAGTTGCAAGTTCATTGTCTCGTCCACAGAAATGACGGCATGGCTTTGGTGTACCGCCATCATAGATAAAATCTTTCACAATCGGAGAAAGATTTCCGGCAGATAACAGATTCTTAGTATTTATATCTCGCTTTATAAAGGTACGTTCCATGCCAAAGCATAACGCAGAGGAAAGAAATACAGCCTCGTCCATTTCTGTTTCACACGGGTAATTCTGGAGAAGTCGAGTTTTGGTTTTATCCGAGATCGTTGTATCCTGTATCAGGATGTTATAGACTTCCTGTACTGCCATAGAACTGTCATACATTATTGACAGTATGTTTCTGTGCATATCAGCAGCGAGTCTATTCCGATTGTGGTTATCCAAATAATAACCAGTGATACGAGGACTGATTTTTGCCTGACCGTTGAACCAGCGGCAGACAAGACCATTATCAAAATCAAAATCCAGAGATTCGTCTGAACTCAAAAAGCTGACAAACAACTGGTACATCATATCAATCTGATTCATGCTATGAGCATCACTGATATATTTACGAATTGTGGTGATGACTGAACTGAAATCTAAATATTCCATAGACAGCCCTCCTTCAAAAAAGTAGTCAATTTACGCTCAATCCACACTCAATGAAGTATAAGGTTATTTATCCTAAAATGAACGTAGGTTGATGAAAGCATTCTGCTAAATATTATAGCACGGCTTTCAAGTCAACGGAAGAGCGTAGAAAAGCGATTTGAAAGGAGGGGCTCATGAAACAGAATATTGCATTTGAACGATGTGTGGATTTTCTGTCTCGTATGATTGAAAAATACGGACAAGAGCTCCTCGATGAAATCAACGCAGAGATGGATGAAGGAGCAGAAACAAAAACAGAAGATACAAAGTCAGCGTAAATGGGTGTCGAAAAGTGTCGGCATCCATTTTTATATTTTGAACATATTGAAAAACTGAGAATCAATGGTATAATAAAGTTGGGACAAGTAATTTAAACAGTAATTTAATGTGTGCCATATAAATATAATTGGAGGCAATAATTATGGATAGCAGAAAACGTATGGGGAAAGATAAGGATGGAGTGATATTCCCTGTTGCTCCAAATCTTTCCGAAATGAGTGATAGTTATTTGGATTTTATAGAAGAAATCAAAAAAGAGATTCAGAACCAGAGAATTTCGGTCGTACTGAACGCTAATTCCAGTATGATCTGTCTCTATTGGAACATTGGTAAAGCTATTCTGCAAAAGCAGGAGGAAGAAGGTTGGGGTGCGAAAGTCATTGACCGTATGGCGAAAGACTTGAAAGATGCGTTTCCTGATATGTCTGGTTTTTCTCCAAGAAATATCAAGTATATGAGAAAATTCGCAGAGTGCTGGCCGGATTTTGAAATTGTGCAACGGGTAGTTGCACAAATACCATGGAGAAGTAACATTTCTCTGCTGGACAAATTACCAGATGAAGAAAGTCGCATTTGGTACGCACAGAAAACAATAGAAAATGGTTGGAGCAAAACCATACTGGATATGCAGATTCAAAGCGGTTTGATTGAGCGAACCGGTAAAAGTGTCAATAACTTCCCTGTTGCATTACCTCCGGCTAATTCGGATATGGCAAATCAAATTTTCAAAGATCCGTATCTGTTTGATTTTCTTGGTACAGATATGCCAAGACGTGAGGTAGAGATTGAACGCCAGTTGACAGAGCATATCCAGAACTTCCTTTTGGAGTTGGGACAGGGCTTTGCGTTTGTAGGCAGACAGGTACATTTGGAAGTGGGCGGAGACGATTTTTATATTGACCTTTTATTCTACCATCTGAAACTTCGCTGCTATGTGGTAATCGAATTGAAAGCTTGCGATTTTGAGCCTGGATTTATCAGCCAGCTCAATATGTATCAGAATGTAGTGAACGATATTTTGCGCCATCCGAGTGATAATCCTACGATTGGTTTGCTTTTGGTTAAAGGTAAAAATCAGACGGTGGTTGAGTATTCTCTTGCAGGATACCAGAATCCGATTGGTGTTGCGGAGTGGAAAAACCAGATGGTAAAAGCACTGCCGGAAGAACTGAAAAGCAGTTTGCCGTCTATCGAAGAAATCGAAAAGGAACTGGAATAAATTGTGCAACGGCCCGTTGCACAATTACATATCACCCTATGGATGGAGGTGGATAGGAATTGAGAATAAGAAAATGTTATATATATACACGAGTATCTACCTCGATGCAGGTAGATGGATATAGTCTGGATGCACAGAAAGACAAGCTAAAAAAATATGCAGAATTTCAAGACATGGTAGTTGCCGGAGAATACTCTGATGAGGGAAAATCCGGCAAGAATATCGAAGGTCGTCCGCAGTTTTTACAGATGCTGAAAGACATTGAATCGGGAAAAGATAAGGTCGAATTTGTTCTTGTGTTCAAGCTTTCACGTTTCGGAAGAAATGCAGCGGATGTACTTAGTTCCTTACAGCGTATGCAGGATTTTGGTGTTAACCTAATCTGCGTGGAAGATGGCATAGACAGTTCCAAAGACAGCGGAAAATTGATGATTTCTGTTTTATCTGCGGTTGCAGAGATTGAGCGTGAAAATATCCTTGTTCAGACAATGGAAGGCCGCAGACAGAAAGCTCGTGAAGGCAAATGGAATGGTGGTTTTGCTCCTTATGGATATAAACTGGAAAATGGAGAACTTTTGATTGCAGAAGATGAAGCAGAAGTAATTCGCATTATCTACGACAAATATGTGAATACAACCATGGGAGCATCTGCGGTAGCAAATTATCTGAATGAACATGGTTATGTGAAAAAAAAACGTCAGAACAATACCTTGGATATGTTCTCGGCACATTTTATCAAACTGGTTCTGGACAATCCGGTTTACTGCGGAAAGCTCGCCTATGGTCGTCGCAAGAATGAGAAAATTGCAGGAACCCGCAATCAATATCATATCGTAAAGCAGGACGAATATCCGGTTTATGAAGGTGTGCATGAAGCTATTATTCCAGAAGAAATGTGGCAGATGGCACAGAGAAAACGTCAGGAAACAGGTGTAAAAAGTGAGAAGATTTACAATCAGGAACATGAGAACGTATTATCCAGTATCTTGCGTTGCCCTGTGTGCGGAGCTGCCATGTATGGCAACGTAAACCGTAAGAAGAAAAAGGACGGAACTTTATATAAAGATTATTACTATTACCATTGTAAGCACCGTACTACAGTAAATGGTCACAGATGCGGATATAAACGACAGTGGAAACAGGAAATGGTGGATGCTGCCGTGGAAGAAGTAATCAGAAAGTTGGTTACGAACCCGAAGTTTGAACAGGCGATCCGCCAGAGGATTGGTTCAAGAATTGATACGGATGAGCTGGAAACAGAACTGGAACAGCTTCGCAAGAAACTCCGTCAGTTAAACGGTGCGAAGTCGAAGTTGGGACAGCAGATGGACAGTCTTGATGTAACAGACAAGCATTATGACAGTAAGTATCAGGATATGGAAGAACGTCTGTATAAACTGTATGACGATATTGATTCTGTGGAAGAAGAAATCGAGGAAGTAGAAACCAGAATCTATAACGTGAGACAGCAGAAAATTTCCGGTGACAATATCTATCAATTTCTTCTGTATTTTGATAAACTGTATGATAAGTTCAGTGATGCGGAAAAGAAAGAATTTCTTAACAGCTTTATTGAACGAGTTGATATTTACGAGCAAGAGCAGCCGGATGGTCGTTTCTTGAAGCACATTAAATTCAGATTTCCTGTCTACTTTAATGGAGAGGAGATAGAGGAAATGAGTTGGGACAATGAAACAACTGTCGAGACGGTTGTCTTGCTTTCCAAGGGTGAGGTCGACTCGAGAAAGATTCGGGTTGAGTTCTCTTTGGAAGATATGGATATGTCGGAGTTCCAAGATGGAGCTACCTATCCGCAGATCAAGGAGTATGTGTTGGAGCATACCGGATTAAAGGTGTCCAACCTCTATATCTCACAGATTAAGCGGAAATGTGGGATTGAGGTAGGAAAAAACTATAACCTGCCAAAATCCGAGGATTCCAGACAGCCCCAGTGTCCGCCGGAAAAAGAGAAAGCAATCCGAGAAGCGTTCAAATATTTTGGGATGATCTAACATCCCGCAGAATGGAGGTTTCTTATGGATAGATTGATTTCTTGTGAGTTTAACATGGATACTGCCTGTGTGGAACTGAAATTTGCTGATGGAAGTATGATAGCGATTGACACTATCGCTGTGGAGAACGAGATTGCTGACAACATGTATCAGCGGTCAGAACTGGACTATCTAATCTACAATGACCCGATTGGATATGCTGACTTGATACTGAACGGCGAGCCTGAAGTATATTTGAAAACTGTAACTGAATACAGAAGTTTGGACAGTTGATTTAGGAGCCGCCTATAGCTCAGCCTATGGGCGGCTTAAAATCTGTGATAGACCCGAATATGAACAAAAAGTTAATATTCAGAAAAATCCCCCTGCGTAAGGTCTTGCTTGTGACGCTGCGTAATGTGGTATAATAATAATGAAAAGAGCCTTTTCCCTTGTAATTCAAGGGTTTAGGCTCTTCTTTTATATTCTGTGATACTGAAATGATACTATTATTTACACTTTCTTGATTTTGTTTACTATTTCACTTTGTGTAGATGGGAACAAGTGAGAATATATTTTCAGAGTAATATCTGCTGATTCATGCCCTAATCTATTGGCCACAAGTACTGGGTTAGCGCCTAAATTAATGAGCATGGAAGCGTGAGAATGCCTTAAATCGTGAACTCTTATCTGTTTTACTCCAGCTTTCTCTGCCCGATCTCTCAATATACTGCGGACATACTGCGGACGTTTATTGAATATTCGTTCTTCCGGATCAGGCTTGTACAAGTGACTCACATATTGTTTAAGCTCATCAGTTAAAAACTCCGGTATTATGATAGTTCGTTCACTCCCGGCGGTCTTTGGTGGGTTTATCAAATCTTTTCCGGTTACCCTGTAATATGTTTTCGTAATGGAAATTGTATTTTCTTTGAAATTAATATCGTTTAACGTAAGGGCGAGGGCTTCACCTACTCTCATGCCAGTATAGTACAGTAATTCAAAGAGTGTGAAATACTCTATATTGTCTTTGCAGGCTTCTGAGAACTGTTTATATTCTTCCGGTGTCCAAAAGTCGATTTTACGGCTTTTTAATGAGCCTATGGACTTGGTACAAGGATTCTTTGCCAAGCCAATATATTCCACCGCATAGGCAAAGATAGCCTTTAAATATACATTGATTGTATGAGAGTAAGATTCGCTCAGACCTTTATTGAGAATTTCCGTCTGCCAGGCTGCAATATCTGCCGGAGAAATGTCTGATACAATCCGGTTCTTGAAGAATGGCAGCACATGCGTGTTAAGCATACCGAAACGGGTGACAGCGGAGCTTTCCCTGATCCGCGGTGTGAGATAAGCCTTGTACTTCTCATAGAGCGATTCAAAGGTTATATTCGGATTCTTTGCGAACTGCTCCAAAAACTTTCGCTCCCAGTCTTTTGCTTCACGCTGCAGTTTAAATCCTCTTTTTAATTTTTGTTTCTTATTTCCTTGCCAATCAGTATAGTAGAATTTGCAATACCATGTTCCACGATCATTATCTTTATATACTGCCATGTGTCTATCTCCTTTCATTTCAAGCCGGGCAGCGTGTGAAATGGTTGAAGATAATTGACATATTCTATAATTTTGACTATAATATACTTACAAGACAACTGGAGAAGATAGCTGAAACCTATCCGCTCCGGGAAATATAGGAATTAAAAGATAATCGCCTTTACTTTACCAGAGCAGGGGCGATTATTTTTTATGTTTGTCATAGAAGCTTTTTACAAGAGTGATGATTGCAACAATCATTAGTACAAATGTAAATAAGTCATTATATGTAACGTACATAAGCACCACCCCTTTCGCAAGACTCCGAAACGGATGGAATCGCCCTTTCCAGTTGTCGTGTAAGTATATTATTTTCAATGTTCTATGGCCGTGATCTGCGACACCATAGGGGCGTTGTTTCGCCGTTGCCTTTAAAATGTGCAGCTCGTCATAATGACGAATACCTCATGCTCTGTTATTGAATTTTAGATACAAGGCGTAGAAAATTCTATGGTGTTTCATTTGCTTAAGGCGCTGAAATTTCGGCGGTGTTTAGATTTTTTAAGGCGCTCAATTTTGAGCGGCTTCGTACGTTTTTCATACGAATATATTTAACCAGGGAAATCTTCACTTGGTTTAGCCGATTTTTACAAGCGTACTTTTAGGTACGGTTATTAAATTATTTACCACCGTAGATTTTCCTACACTTGTAAAGGGGTCACCAAAATACTGACATCCTTTACTCTTCTGAATTATCGGTTGTTTTTTTTTGAAGTATCATCGTTATATCCGATGAAATATCTAAAATTTTTATATTTGGTTAATTGCGTAAGTTCTTTAACGCGTTTTAATGCTTCACCTCTTCCGGTATCATTTAACATTTTAAGAAGTTCTGTTATTTCTGTACTATATTTTAATAATTGAGAGTCTTCAAAAACCTTGCTCAAAGCAGATGTTTCTTCAGTGATTTTAATAATGGAATGTAGTTCTTTCTCCAACAATTCTTGATTGAGTTCTCCGTTTTCGTCTTCAATGCTTTCTAACTTCTCAATAAGTCTGTGGCTATTTTTATAGACAGTTTCTTCGTCAATATCGGCAGCTATTTCTTCAAGTGTATATTTTCCCCAATCATCAACTAATTCAGATATAGTAACATCTAGTGCGTCAGCTATTTTTTGGACAGTTGTCAATTTGGGCTGTTCTATTATTTTTTCATATTTAGCAATGGCTTGTTGAGATATATTCATTTTTTTGCCGAGTTCTAATTGGGAAAGCCCCTTTTTTTTTCTTATTTCTTTTACTTTTTCTCCGAAAGTCAAAGTTTCACCTTCTTTCTTTATGTGTAATATAGCATAGTTTTTTTTGTTTCACAACTAAAAAGTTTTATAAAAGTATTGACAAAAACTAAAAGGTTGTATTATACTTTCGATAACAACTAAAAGGTTGTGGAAATAAAGTGAGGTGAGAAAATGAGAATCGACAGATTAAAATTAAGAATGGAACTTGCAAAGCGAGACATGAAACAAATTGAACTTGCGGAACTTGCAGGAGTATCAAGAACAACGGTCGGTTATATCGTAGGCGGTAAAAGTTGTTCCGATAGTGTAGGCATGAAAATAGCAGAAGCGTTGAACGTTCCAATCGAAGAACTACTATAAAAATAAAATACGCCGGGCAGCGTGTGAAGTGATTGAAAGGAGTGAAATCATGACAGTGAATCAGATCAGAGACTACACAGCCTTAGTTAGACGAAAATCGGAATTGATTCTGCAAAGTGGCAACAGTTGGACTGCTGAATATTCAGCTGTGATGCAGAACATTGACAAGAGAATTGAACAGATGCGAAAGGAGATGGAATTGTGAGTAAGCAAGTGTACACAGCAAAAGATATTTCAGAGATTCTCGGAGTGTCTGAGAGCAAAAGCTATCAGTATATCCGGCAAATGAACAGTGAACTTGAGGAAAAAGGTTTTCTTATTTGTCGTGGTCGCGTCCCAGTGGCGTATTTTCAAGAAAGGTTCTTCGGTACAAAAACGGTAGGTGAGTAGATGGCAAGCAGAAGAGAACTACTTGACAGCATATCTTGCGATATGAGACTTGATAAGTCATTCTTTATGAAAATCTATGGCTATGAGCTTACATGGGCAGGATTTGCCGAAGATGCCCTTACACGGCTTGAATTTTTAGGCTGTAGCAGGGCGAGGGAGTATTACAACCGCTTTGTTAATGAGTATGAAAAAGAGCATAATCAACAGATGAAGAATGTGGCGAAGTGGTACAAGAAACAAGGTGAAAATGAAAGCCAAAGCAGAAAGGCGGCGAGTGAGTGCAGGGAGAAAGAGAAACAGCAAGAAGCGGAGAAGCAGAAGAGACGAGGGCTACCCCGGGAATATGTAGCAAACCAGATATTGAAATGGTAGGAAGAGTATTTAGTATGCTGGATATGCAGAAGGATAAAAACATACCGATTCAATCAAGAAAGAATTGCGTTACAGTTCTTGGATGTGATCCAGTCTTGTCGGGGAAAATTAAATTCAATACATTATCAAACAGGAAGAACGTAGAAGGTGCGTTACCGTGGAATAAATCAGAGAAATTGAGGGAATGGACCAATATAGATAATGAATACTTGATTTACTATATGGAAACGTATTACCTTTTAAATTCGGACAAGAAAATACTAGCAGCGTTGGAAATGGCAGCGGATGTAAATAAATTCAATCCGTTTATAGATATGCTCAACAGCACGGTATGGGATGGAGTTCCAAGAATAGAAAATCTTTTAACAGATTATCTTGGCGTAGCTAAAAGTGAGTATTCGGCGCATTGTATGAAACTGGTTATGCTTGCAGTTATAAGCCGGGCATTTAGTCCGGGGACAAAATTTGATTATGTTCTAGTTCTTTCTGGGCGCCAAGGCATAGGAAAATCTACATTTTTCTTGAAAGTGTGTTGTAATGAAGACTGGTATTTAGAGAATTTGAAAACGATAGACAAAAATAAGGATGCAGCGGAATTGATACAGGGCAAGTTGATTGTAGAATTTAATGAACTGCTTGCAGTCAAGAGTGCGATAGAGGGCGTCAAGTCTTTCGTTACAGCTAAATCAGATGAATACCGCGGAGCGTATGCCAGAGAAAGTGAAAAGCGATACCGTACCTGTGTATTTGTTGGTACTACAAACGATGCCCAATTTTTAGTTGATAAGACAGGGAACAGAAGATTCTTACCATTGGAATGTGGAGTTGAGCCGATAGCAAAAAGTTTATTTGTTGATGATGAGCTTTTGCTATATGAGTTCAGGCAGGCATGGGCGGAAGCCTATAAAATATATCTGAGTGGAAAATTTTCATTAGTTCTTCCGAAGAAGTTACAGGAATATGTAGAAGAACTGCAGGAAGACTTTAAGGAAGATGATCCGCTAATCGGGATGATACAGAGATGGCTCGATTCAAGACAGGACGATTATACTTGCAATATGCAAATCGCATCAGATGTCTTAAATGTGGAAAATCCGGATAGGAGAACAATAAACAGGATAATGGATATTATGAACAACTCTATTTCCGGATGGGAGCGAAAAGGCACACATAGATTTGCCGAATTTGGTAAGCAGAAGGCTTATGTAAGAACGTCGGAATATATAGAGCATTACGAAGGCGAACTTCCATTTACTTAATTATCGTTTTCAGAGTTACCACATCATTGCCTGTATCGTTTCCGCAAAAACCGCGTATTTTCAAGGAAAAACAGTAATAGTAACGAGGGTAACTAACATTTTATAAAAAATAACTTTTTACAGAAATACCATAATTCTGCGAAAAAAAGTTAATAGAAGTAGCGTTTCTATCGTTCCATCGTTGCCAGAAAGGAGAAAAAATGAGTAAATGCAAAAATTGTGATCCATTTGAATGTTATGACGCACTTGTTATATTAACTAGACAGGGCGTTGTTATGACTTCAAATGATGCACAGCTTACGCTTAAAGAGGATGCTAAGTTGTACGAGTTAAATAAAATTATTGCAGATAGAACAAGACGAATGAAAGAAGAGGAAGAGAAAAATAAAGTTCGCTGGGATAAAATCGTAGAGGAATTGTTTTGAATAAATAAAAGGAGAAAAACCATGAATGAATTATTAGAAACAACAAAGATTGAAACATTAAAACGAATCGCTGACGCATTGGAAGAGATTTCTTCTGTAGGTATTGCACAGAGAGATTCTGTTAAGCGCATTGCAGAGGCATTAGAGGGAATAGATCAGAGCCTTGACAGTATTTCCAGCCATTTGGCAGATATGGCAAGTACCAATCCGCTTGATGATTGCATCAGTAAGACAAAAGCCGGGAGTTTCTTATGTATTACCGGGAATATTGTAAGTCGTGATTATTAAGAAAAACGCCCCATAGATACGCTAATATCTACAGGGCACATACTGGACAAGCCAGCTAAAGAACCAATCAAATAATAGCATGGCGTCCGGGGAAAGGACAAGAGAAAATTATGAAATATGAGATTGTTAACGAAAAATTAAATATAAAAGCTTGTACCATTGGAGACTTAACTTTTGAACAAGTAAGAAGTTTCTTGGAGGCACGGAATGACGGGAGCTCAATCTCTACATTAACAGCTTTTATTGACGAAGAAGATGAGGCGTTGGTATTAAATAAAGACGATAAGCGCTATGACTTATATCTTGCAATGTGTGAAAAGTATCTATCAACTACAGATGAAAAACGAACCAATTTCAGAGAAAAGTCAAAAGATAATCCACATTATAACACTGTCTGCCTTTTAGATAAATTGATAGAAATGCGTAGGGTTGGAGAAGTTATGAAGATGTTAGGAAGTCAGAAAGAAAAATATGTTGACTATCCGGAGCATGTTTTTGATGGCATTATCAAGAAGCATGATTTTTCAGATGAACGGTTTCACATGTGGAAAGCGTATACTTACGGCATCATTCAAGGAAAAAGAGCAGAACGAGCAAGAAGAAAGGCAGGTGCTGTCAATGAAGCCAATTAATACATACAAGAAATGTTTATGCTGTGGCAGTAAGTATCAAGCTACAGCAGAGCGAAAGAAATGTCTGTGCGGTGGTCATTTGTATCTGATCGGCACTGTTTACCAGCCAAAGGCGAAAGGGGCAAAATAATGAGTAGAGATGAAATATTGACGGAACTTGACAACCTTTTGAAAGATTCAACCTATGAGGAACTTAATTTTTACTTAGAGCTTGTTCAACGAACGAGGGGGAAAGAACAGAACCAAGCAACATCAGAAAAAACGGGTGATTAGTTTGAACCTCAGTCAAAAAAATATAGATCGGCGCTCCGGTGTGCTACCAATACTACCGGGGCAAATTAAAATAAAAGAAGCTGTCCTTGCTGGGGAGCTGCGCCAACAGCAGAACCGGCACGACAGCGGAGAGAGGAGCAGAAAGCGAATGTTAGAGAGAGAAGAAATGTTAAAAGCTATTCAACAAGTATTAGATGAATCATCATATAAGCAAGTGAGGAAAATTTATTATCTTATGATGGGTATGAGAATGGCACAGGAGGAAGAAGAGTATGAGCGTGAAGATTAAAATATCATACACCACAGAGGAAGAGTTGGCCGGAGTGATCCAGCTACTTTCTCCAGTAGTGAGGAATTGGAAAAAGAAACCGGCAAAGGGAAAGTATAAGAGGGCTTACGGTATCTTAAGCCGTGAGCGAAGCCCGAATGAAGCACGAGAGGGGGCTAACTCGTGAATGATTCAAATTTAATACCGAACACCGAGCGAAGCCCGGAGGAACTGCGAGAAATGGGGAGAAAAGGAGGGATTGCATCGGGTAAGTCAAGACGTAAGAAAAGGGAGCTGCAAAAGTTGGCCAAGATGCTGCTTGATAAGCAGATAGCGGAGTCGTTCAAGGGAATGATAGGCATAAAAGAGGAAGAGTGAAAGGAGAAGTATGGTGAGATTTGTGAGACCTTAAAAAGAGTATTCGGACATTTTGGACACCCTAAAAAGGGGAGAGTGAAGAGATAAGTATTCGGCACTTTCGGCAGTCTTAAAAGAGGAAAAGTTGATAAGTAGAGAAAAGCGTCCTGTAGAAATATGGGGCGTTTTTGGTTGATTTCTATAATTTTGTAGGTTATCATGTAGAGAGTAATTTAGTATAAGGAGAGAAAGATGTATAAAAAATACTTAAAAGGAGTTATAAAAAATACAATAATTATTTCTTTTGTGGTCAATATACTGATTGTTGTATTGATGATTATCGCAGATAAGAAGGATATAGGAACAGTTCTTGGAGTTAATGTAAATCATAATTGGTTTTCTTTGATTGGAACGTGTTTGTCTATAACAGTAAGTGTTAATGTACCAATTTTTGTTATGGTAAAGACTTTAAGTTTTCAGAAAGAAAATGCAGATCGAGAACTTAGAATGAAAATTATGCCAATATTAGATTATGATTTTAAGTTTAATGATGATATACCTATAGAACTAAGAGCCGGAGGCATTTTGAAACCTCATGGGAGTATTGAAGAAAAAGATGAAAGATTACATTATGCTTTCATCAAACTGACTAATATAGGTATTGGACATGTTCAAAATTGTTTCATAGAATTTAATGACAAAACAGGAACAAATCTTGGTGGTTTAAGTGTTGGGAATATACAAATTAGAGAATCAAAGGATTGTGGATTTATTATTTCAACTTTAAAAGATGTTGAACAGTATACTTGCTATGAGATTGAAATAGAAGTAAAATACGAAGACTATGCAAGCAATTTATATATACAAAAAATAATAGTAAATTTTGGGCATTGCGAGCATATTGCGACAGATAATAAGATTACATTTAAGCCATATATAAGTGCTCAATCAGCAGAAAATCCAAAGTATATAGAAACTATCGATTAGAGGGAGTTTGTAAAAAGTTCATTTTATATACTAGTATATATAGTAACTTGAGGGAGGGGATAAATAGATTAGTTGAAAGTAAGCAATATTTTTTGAGGCGATGCGATAGATAGCTTGTTTTTACGGTGGAATAATGTTACAATATCCATATAAAAAAATAACGAAGTACCCCAACGGAAGTTGGAAGCCTGAAGGCGTGGGAATGGTTTGAAGTCGAAAGAGTAGACTTCTGTCGTTTCTACGTCTTTTTTTTGTTTGCGTGGGAAGAGTAAAGAAAGGAGTAGTGAAAGTATGCAGCATGGCGTGGTGAAGTGGTTTGATCCAGTCAAGGGTTATGGATTTATCGCCGGAGACACTGGAGCTGATATCTTCGTACATCAGAGCGATATTCTGATGAAAGGTTTTCGCAATTTGGAAGTCGGTCAAAGAGTCAGCTATCAGATTGAATCAACGGACAAGGGTAACAAGGCAATCAATGTAGTAGTGGAATAATTGAAAAGGAGAGAAAAAAATGGGACAAAGCAAATATAGAAAACAGTTAAATAAAGTACTGGTGGATTATGTTGAAAGAACGCAGCCATTGCTTGAAAAGTATGAGGAGCAATATAGCGGTTCTAAAAATAATTATCAGCGGGAACAGGCGAAGAAACTCATGGAGACGATTGAGGATTCAAAAAGATTGGCTTTTGAGGAATTGGAAGAGGTATACCGTTCTTATCTTGAGAGACTGGATAAGAAAGCCAAATCAATTACGGGAGCGGATATTGACAAGGCAGATATTATTTTACTTGAAACAGATTTGTATACCTTGAATCAAGAGGAGTTTGATGTTTTGCAAGACAAATACGAAGGCAACAGATCTATGGAGCGTATACTTGCGGGATACGCAAGCAAGAAAAGGAAAGCAGCCGGCGAGGATTCAACGGATGCACTTGCAGGAATGCTGGTTTGTCGCTTTATGAGTGATGAAGAAAAAAGAGGGCTTGCAAGCAAATTATACAAGGAATGCGAAAGCTGGATTGGAAACGATAATGGATTTGGAATTGCTGACTACGTGCTTAGCATGGCAGGGGATATGTTCGGAGCAGCAGATAAGTTGAGAGAATAAAGGAGAATAGAAGAGTATGAGTAAAATTAACACAAATGCAGTAAAAGAACAGGCGATTAACATAATGGGAGATTTAAAGAATCTTGTATCGCTTTACATGGGAAATGATCGAGAAGTGGCAGGAATAGAGGGAAATGCCATTTGGTCAAGAGAGCATAAGGATGATCAGATTAAGGCTATCAAGGAACGATTGACAGCAAGCACAAGGAAAGAATTTGACAAGTTGCAGGAGCATTTTGAAGCTATGATTAAGGTTATGCGGGAGAATGATAATATCTATGATTTCTCTGATCCGGAGTTTTCTTCCTGTATTGCTTTATTATCTGCAGCAGAAAAGCAGTTACCTTATGAGACAATCGTAGGGATTGCAGGGAAATTTGTAGGAAATCGACAGGCGTTACTTGCACTTGCAGAGGTGGCAAAGGGAGCGAATAAGGACACCTTTAGTAAAATGGTTTTTAATACAGAATCAGAATATGAGAGATTACAAGACAGGTTGATTGGATTGGAAATCAATTTTCCGGAGAGTATTCTGATGCTTCCAGAGTTTAAAGACGATATTCTTAAAATCGTAGAGGCGTGTGGAGAGGAGCTGACGGAATCGGAAAAAGATCTTGGAGCAGATTATCAAGAAATTGTAACGATGCAGATGCGTTCAGCTATGGGATTGCCTAAATAATTAATAAGGATATAGAGTGCCCTGAGCATCCAATGGATTGCTTGGGTATTTTGAAAGGTGGTGTGGAAAATGGACAATGAACAGCTGGTTGCCCGAATCAGAGCCGGGGTTGATACTGCTGACAATATGCTTGCTCTGTATGAGCAGAACCACGGATTCATCCACAAGATGGCGCTAAAGTATTCCGGGTATGCGGAGATAGAAGATTTAAAGCAAGAAGCGTATATTGGCTTATGTGAAGCAGTGGAACACTATGACGAGGATAAGGGCGTGGCGTTCATCACTTATGCCAGCTTTTGGATTAAGCAAACTATGCAGCGGTATATTGATAACTGTGGCGGAGTGGTAAGGCTTCCAGTTCATGCAAGGGAGTGGATAGCGAAATATAAGAAGATACTGCGAGAGTACCGCCAATATTATGGCTGTGAACCGTCTGAGCGTGAGCTGTGCCACCTTTTAGGCGTTGGAAGGGAAAAGCTCCATACAATACAGGAAAGTGCGAGAATCGGACAAATGAAGAGCTTGAGCGAAGTAGTGGGCGGAGAAGAGGAAGACTTCACTATTGAGGATACAGTGGCATCAGATGAGGATATAGAGGTGGATGTAGCTGAAAGATTAGATACTGCTGCCATAAAAAAGGAATTGTGGATTGCGGTTGATCAATTGCCAAAGGAGCAGGCGGAAGTCATCAGGAAAAGATACCAGCAGAGCATGACAAGGAAAGATACTGGCGAGGTACTTGGCATTGCTGCAGGCGCAGTACAGAATTTGGAAAACAAAGCGATGAGGACGCTTAGAATCCCAAGTAGATCTCGGAAGTTTAAGCCGTATTTTGAGCAGTATTTATCAGCACACAGCTATCATCATGTAGGTGTAGAGAATTACCAAAGGACATGGATAAGTGAGGTTGAGCGTGAGGCGTTGAGGGAATATGAGTGGGAAGAGGAGCACAGGCGAATCATGGAAGAGAATGCAAGAATCAAGGAGATGTTAGGGTATACATAGCGGTGTTGTGTGATACTAATATGATACTGAAATATCTGCAATAGATAAAATTAAATGATTTTGATGTGAATTTAGCGGTTAAAAAGCAGAATAAAAATCCGAAAAAGTATATAAAAACATGAAAGACATTGTAGAAAAATATTACGGATAATAACATAGGAGGGATATTATGCCAGAATTAAAAAACTATCGATTACTTATAAGTCACTCATGGAAGTATTCTACACAGTATGATACTATTCTCGAATGGCTAAATACAGCTTCAAACTTTAAGTGGTCAAACCACTCAGTTTCAGCAGATAACCCATTTAATACAAAGACAAAAACTGCTTTAAAAGAGCAGTTAACACAACAGATACGAGGGTGTAATGCAATAATAGTAGTATCGGGAATGTATACTTTGTATAGTGAATGGATTGATTATGAAATTAACGAAGCAATACGAATGAATAAACCTATAATAGCAATTAAACCGTGGGGAAATGAACGGGTTCCTTTAAAGATACAAAATAATGCCACTGTTTTAGTTGGATGGAATTCTGCTAGTTTAATTTCAACTATAAGGAATTACGCTTTATAATTTTGAAGAAAAGGAGAGTTTATTTGTGTCTAGAAAAATTTGTTTTGTAGCAATGGGATTTGGTAAGAAGATGGACTATCGAAATTCTAAGGAGGTAGATTTAGATATCATTTATAAAAAAGTGATTAAAAATTTATTTGACAGCTTAACAGAATATGAATTGATTAGAGCTGATGAAATTTCTGGCTCAGAAATAATTGATGTTAGTATGTACTCATTATTGTTGAAAGCAGATTTAGTAATAGCTGATATTACAACGATGAATGAAAATGCAATATACGAACTTGGGATTCGACATGCATTGAAACCGTTCTCAACAATTATTATGATGCAGGAAAGTGAGAAAATTCCTTTTGACTTAAATCATTGTAGGATTCTCACCTATAAAGATTTCGGTGAAGTCTTAGATGATGAAGAAGCTGAAAAAATAAAAACAAATCTTCATTCGTTCATCAAAGCAAGTGAAGAACAAAACATTGATAGTCCACTATATACATACTTACCTAATATAGTTCCCCCTAATATATCCGATAGAGAATTAGATGAATTGCTTGATACAGCCAAGACAAAAGAAGAAACAATATCAAATCTTGTGGGTAAGGCGGAAGCCTTAAAAAATGAAAGTAAATTCAAGGAATCAATTTCTGAATGGAAGAAATTGCGGGATATATTACCAAATAACGACTATGTTGTCCAGCAATTAGCTTTGGTGCAATACAAATCTAAGTATCCTAATGCAACTCTAGCTCTTGGAGAAGCCTTGAATACTATACAATCTTTAAATCCAAAAAAATCTTTAGATTTAGAGACTATAGGTATCACTGGTGCTATTTATAAGAATTTATTTAAACTAAATAAGAATTATGATTACTTGGACGAAGCAATAAACTATTATAAAAAAGGATTTATAATAAAAAATGACTACTATAATGGTGAAAATTATTCAAACTGTTTATTACTCAAAACACAAAAACCAGATTTAGAAGTAGATGAAATCGAATATTTAAAATTTGAGAGCAAAAAGGTATGCAGAGAAATTATATCGTTACTAGAAGAAAATATTAGAGACAATGAAATAAATTATTGGATGTATGCAACATTAGCAACTTGCTATCTTTGTCTAAAGGATGAGAAAAACTACCAAAAATATGAAGCAGAGTTTTTGGCAAACACTACTATTGAATGGGAAATAGAAACATACAAGAATACTATTGCTGATACAAAGAAAATACTTATGATTGAATAATAAGAGGAGAGGCTTAATATGGCACATAAATGTTTTATATCTTTTAAAACAGAAGATATGGATTATAAGAAAAAGATTCAAGAAGATATGGATATTGATATGATAGATAAATCATTGGATGAACCCATCAATTCTGATGATGAAGATTATATTATGCGTAAAATTAGAGAGGATTATCTTGCTGATTCTACAGTGACAATTTATCTTATTGGAGAATATAGTGCTGAAAATTCATTTCTACAAGACCAAACATATATTAAAAGAGAATTGCAAGCATCTTTGTATAATGGTGAGAACAATACGAAGAATGGTATATTAGGTATCGTTTTACCTTCTATGTATGACAAAGTATATAAAGGTAAGGAGCAGTGTTCAGTATGTGGAAAGAACCACAACATTGTATGTATAAACGATAATACTACCATAAAAGAGTTTAGTTATAATTATTATATTCCTAAAGAAAGTGGATGTTCTTGGTCAGAAGATGAGCGTTATTGTGTTCTTGTCAAATGGGAAGATTTTAAAAATGACCCAGAAACATATATCGATAATGCTTTCAATAAGCGCAAAAGTGAAATATCCAAAAAAACAAAAGTTAGGCCATAGAAATCATGTTTAAAGTAATAAGTGTTCATAACAGTATGTATTAGTATTTTCAAGGAGTAACACATATCAATTTATTACCATTGAATGGTTCTTGATACGTTGTGATACACTTTTATGCAAGATATATGGAACAGCACATAAGCATTAAAATTGAATATCTCATAGAAAAGGAATGCCTAAGATGACGTTCCTTTTCTATTTCTAGCCGTTCTTATTGGACGGTTATTTTATTACCCAAAAGTAAACGCAAAATAGCGAGTACCTTGACATTTTTAGGCGGCTGCTTTGCAGCCAC
>OAWV01000263.1_pt1 | contig 47872 bp, 52 predicted proteins | sample 1495551 | NCBI WGS metagenome assembly OAWV01 (sample SAMEA2580245, study PRJEB22360) | human gut metagenome | biome: human gut; feature: human-associated habitat; material: faeces | place: Denmark | collected 2008/2010 | reverse complement strand
GGTTTTATTATGAAATCCTTGAGAATAAACTGTCAACTTTTTATATACCACACCAGATAGAATGAAAGGTTCCGATGGTCATGTCTTTGACAGCACGTTTTCCTCCAAGCCTCTTGGCAAGCCGCTCTCTCATCTCTGCTGCCGCCTGGTTTGTAAATGTGACAGCTGTAATCTGAGCCGGAGACACGTTCCGCTCCTTCACAAGATAAGCTATTTTGTCTACCAGGGTTTTCGTTTTTCCTGTTCCCGGTCCTGCGATGACCGCAACAGGCCTGTTTTCAGCAGCGACCGCCTCCTGCTGTTCTTCGTTGATCCCTGTATCTCTGACGTTAAGGACGTCTGCATCCATGACTGTTTCTTTTTTCATAGGCCTGATTTTTTTCTTCTTTTTCTCATGCTCGGCTGCAGCGGCAATTCCCAGAGAATCAAAAAACGTCATCTGGCCGTTAATGATGTCCATCTCGTCCTTTTCGATGAGATGGATTTTTCCGTATTCTCCGTCATATCCGGGGTCGCGGCGGACTTCTCCCCGTCTTAAACGTCGGATTCCTTCCTCTACACAGGCTCCCGCACTGTGCCGGATATCCTCAAGAGGTACTTCTCTTAAAATAGAAAACTCCGGGCCAAGCTCCGAGAGCATTTTTTCAAACTGGGCATTCACTTTTTTCCCGCCGGCCGACATTCCTGTAGATGCCGCAATGACTTCCGGAAGTGGTACAAGGCTCTCAAAGGGCTTCGCATCAGGACGGAGATAATCTTCCGGCCTGTCCGCCAGCTGCTCTACCCGGTGCTGGACTCCGATGGTGATCTTTTTTTTGCAGACCGGACAGATCCCGCCATATTCCTTTGTCTCTGACGGAGTCAGCACAAGACCGCATTTCCGGTGTCCGTCAAAGTGATATTTTCCTTCTTCCGGGAAAAACTCGATCGTTCCGTACAGCCCCTGTCCGGTCTGGATGGCTCTCGTGAGGTCCGAATAGGAAAGTTCAATGTTCAGGAGATTGGCTTCCCGGCCGAGCTTTGCCGGAGAGTGGGCGTCTGAGTTTGAGATCAGCTGGAAGGAGTCCAGTGCCGAAAGCCTCCAATTCATAGGAGGATCGGAGGACAGGCCTGTCTCTAACGCATGGATATGAGGCGTTAAGTCTTCAAAACACTCCTCGATCGTATCAAACCCTGAGAAGGCTCCGAACAGTGAAAAATGAGGAGTCCATATATGGGCAGGCACCAGTACCGCATCCGGAGAAATGTCCAGAAGAATCTCCAGGAGATCCCGGCTGTCCAGACCGAGGATCGGCCTGCCGTCGGAATGAATGTTGCCGATGGTCTCGAGCTTTGCGGAAATTTTATCTGCGGCTTCAAGTCCCGGAAGAAGGATCAGATTATGGACCTTTCTTGTCTTTCCGTTCTTTTTATAGATAGAGCTGATCTCTCCGGTGATGACAAAGCGCGGATTCTGGCCGTCCGGAGCGATCCCGTCTTTTATCCGGAATTCATCTTTCAGGATATACAGGCCTTCTTCCGCAGACACCAATTTTTCCCGTAACTCGTCCCTCCATGCCTGATGAGTAAAATCACCGGTTCCTACAATATGAATCCCTTTTCTTCTGGCCCAGAGATCCAGATGTTCCGGATCACACTCTTTGCTTGTAGCCCTGGAATATCTGGAGTGGATATGTAAATCTGCAATGTACATCGTATTCTCCTTCTTTCGTAGTGTTTTATTCTTACATAGAACGCACTTTCCTATGGAACAAAGCGGACAAGTCCGCTTCAACTCCCTAAATCCCTCAATCATGAGGGACTCGTTCCGCTTTGTGCGCCAAATGCGATTTGACGCAGTCAAATGATTTCCTTACGCATTTGTGTGCATACTTGCCCGCAGGGCTTTTTTATTCCATAGGGAGGTTCGAAGAACTTTCCTATGGAATAAGAACAAAACAGATAATCTGCTGATCATCTGTTTTTAGTGACTGCTTATGAAATTATTTGCAGAATCTGATGGAATAAAGATAAAGCAGCGGGAAAACAAAGCCTCCCAGGCTTGTAGCCGTAAATTCATTTACAAAGAGATTAAAAATAAATATGAATACAGCGGCGGCTACCAGTGCGATGGCAAGCTGGAAGCAGGTTTCTCCAAATTCAAAATGTTTGGCTGCTTTTAAGCCGTAAACTCCGCACACTATTTCAAGCATCCCGAAGATAATGCAGACTACAAGGTACACGGTTAAGATCGCACCGCTCAGCCTGACCTGCTCCATGGCCATCTTCATCAGATTGCGGCTTGTCATCAGAGTGACATTGGTCACAAGGTTTAAGATCCCGGCTAACAACAGAATGATGCTCATGATCGTCAGCATCACATTCCTCTTTTTGTTCATATGTTTCTCCTAACTTGTAATAATGAAATTATTCTATCACAGAATGTTTTGAAAATCAAACATTCTGTCTGACAACCATTCTCAGCAAACGAAATACGAGAAATCCTATAAGGTTCGCAATGACGATGCTTGCACCGGCCGGTGCAGAAAAGAGATAAGACCCCGACAGGCCGATACAAAAACATATGACGGAGAGGAAGCCGGAACAGATCACGACTCCCCGGAAGCTTTTAAACATCTGCATGGCCGTCAGCGCCGGAAAGATGACCAGGCTGGAAATGAGCATGGCCCCCATCATTCTCATGCCGATAACAATCGTGACAGCGGTCAGGATCGCAAGAAGCGAATTGTAAAAGGAAACATCTACTCCCGATGCCCGCGCAAAGCTTTCATCAAAGGTGACAGCAAAAATTTTATGATAACAAAAGAGAAACAAAATAAGGACTGCGGCACTCAGCAAAACACTCAGGCGTACATCTTCTCTGCTCATGGCCAGGATGCTTCCAAACATATAGCTGTATACATCCATATTCATACCGGTAGTAAAGGAAGTCACCAAGACCCCGGCAGCCAAAGCCGATGCCGACATGACAGCAATGGCCGCATCGCTGCTGATCCGGCTGCTCTCAGTAAGCTTCAGGAGAAAAAATGCCGCAATGACAACGACCGGAATCGAGAGTTTCAAAGGAGCGATCCCGAAGGCTATTGCAATGGAAAGTGCTCCGAAGGACACATGGGACAGTCCGTCCCCGATCATGGAAAATTTTTTCAGCACAAGACTCACACCGAGCAGGGCTGCACAGAGGGAAATCAAAATTCCCACGATAAAAGCACGGATAATAAAAGGATATGATACCATTTCTTTAAATAGTTCCATGGACAGCACCTCCATTCATTTCATGGAAATGTTCAGAACTGCGGTAATCTGAGACACTGCCGAAAAAGTAATCCTCATGCCGGATGTGAAGGATCTCATCTGCATCCTTTAAGGCGTTGGACAAATCGTGTGAAACCATCAAAATTGCGATGCCCTCATTTTTGTTGAGTTCCTTCAGCAAGACATAGAGTTCTTTTGCGGCACCAGGGTCCAGACCTGTCACCGGCTCGTCCAGGACCAGCAGCTGATCGGTTGCGCATAAGGCTCTTGCCAGCAGGACTCTCTGCTGCTGGCCGCCGGAAAGCTCCCGGTAGCATGTTTTTGAAAGCTCCGGGATTCCAAGCTTCTTTAGCTGTTCCATGGCGGTAAATTTTTCTTTTCTCATATAAAAAGGCCTGCGCTGTTTTCGGCTTAAAAAACCTGACAGAACCACTTCCAGGGCAGTTGCAGGAAAGTTTTTCTGCATTTCCGTCTGCTGGGGGAGATATCCGATGCCCTTTCCAGAAAGACTGCGCCGGATTTTCCCGGAGACAGGGCGCACAAGACCTAACATCGTCTTGATAAACGTGCTCTTACCGGAGCCATTTTGCCCGATGACAGAAATATAAGCCCCCTGTTCTATTTTCATATTTAAGTCTTTTACGATGACATGTCCGTCATATCCAAGATCCACATGACTGCATGAAATAATGGATGTCATTCTCTCAGTCCTTTCTCCAGATTTTTCACATTTTTCTCCATCAGATCCAGGTATGTGACGCCCTGGTCAAACTGACGTTTTGTCACGGTGTGGCAGGAATAAAACGTCATATTTTCGGCACCGGATGCTTCACAGATCACATCCGCGATCTTACTGCTTCCAAAGTCCATATGATAGATGACCGGTATTTCTTCTTTCTTTACTAAGTCAATCAGATAGGAAAGCGTCCGGGAGCTGGGCTCCGATTCCTCGCTGCATCCCGGGAATGCCGCCCTGTAAGAGAGGCCGTATTCCTCGGTAAAATAGCGCATGGGGAATTTATCTCCGAAAACTATGAGCTTGCGTTTTCCGTGTTTTACTGCTTCTCTGAACTCCTGGTCCAATTTTTTGAGCTTTTTCAAATAATTCATTGTATTCTTTTCATAAAAATGGGCGTTGCCGGGATCTTCCTTTGATAAGACGGCGCAGATTTTTTTCACGACTTTCTGCGCATTAACAGGAGATGTCCAAATATGTTCGTCATATTCTGTTTCCCCTTCTTCTTCCTTAGGAAGGCTCATCCCCTCTGTCACCTCTTCTTCCACTGGATTGACCGAATCCATGAAGGCATAAGAAACCTGTCCGCTGTTTTCCTGGGATTTTTGTATTTTTTGGACCCAATATTCCATCGCTCCGCCGTTATAGAAAAAAATATCTGCCTTCTGTATGCTGATCAGATCGGCCGGAGTCGGTTCAAATGTATGGCTGTCTTTGCCCGCGGTGACGATCATTTTGAGTTTTACTTTATCTTTCCCAATTTGACGCACAAAATCATAGTAAGGGAAAATAGTGGTAACAACATTTAGTTTTTTTGAACTGCTGTCGGAATATTTACCGGTGCCGCATCCGGATAATGCGGACAGGCAGACAGTAAGGCACAGCAGAAAGACAATCCATCGTTTCACAGGCATTTTCCTTTCTGTATATTATCTAATTGAATATAATAGCAGGAAAAAATTTGAATTGCAAATATGGAAATTTTCTTGTGGTTGAATATTTTGTCGAATTATCATATACTTATACTTCATAGGAGAAAGGGGAATGAGTTTATGAGTCAGTATACGTCTACAAAAAAACAGCTGAAAGCGCGTGAAAATGCGTTGTTGCACGGGCTTCTCTTAATGTCTGTGCTTTTGCTTGCGGACACTTATTTAAGAACCAGGAGCTATATTCTGATTGATGGAATATGGAATAATATCTTTATTATTGTCGCTGCTTTTACTTTGATTTTTTTGGAAATGATCATAAAAGGGGCCTTCGATCTGAGCGATCCGGTCTGGACTGTGTTGGCCGGAGCCGTTGGCATCGGGAGCCTGGCAGCCTTTGTCAGTCAGGCATATCTCATATTTTTCAGCAAAGACAGTTTCTTTCTCATCACAGAATCAATATCCAGCAATGGATTCTTTTTAATCTGTTCCGTGCTGGGAATGCTTGTGGTTGCAGCTTATTTTATAAAGAGGAAATGTTTTTTGAGATAAAAGATCACTATAAAAAGGACAGGGAACATGAACTGCTTCCCGTCAGGTAGACAATTAAAATAATAATACTTTTTCTGCCAGTAGGTAATACCTGCTGGTAAATCTTTTCCCATAATAGCGTTCACTTTTCATGATTCCCCAAAAACCTTCCATTGGCCCATTGTCAAAAGCATGATAGACGGTAAATATATAATCTATGCAATCATTGTCAGCTTTACCTGATTTTTTACGACTAATCCCAAAACGCATCCTATACTCAGCGAAACGATAACAAAGACAGCAAGCCCTCTCTTTTCAAACTCCGATTTAGGAAAGCAATTACATTCCGACTATCTTCCTGACGGTGTTTGCCGTTCTTATTGTCAATTTGCCGCTGATGCCCGCACTTGCCGTCTTTGGCCACCAGTTTGTCTTTTGATAATCTTTTCGATTGAAAGACCAGAATACCGCTTCCTTATATTCCTTTATCTTCTCTAATTCTTCCCTCGGTTCTCCGATCTCGTCCCATACTTCAGCAAATGTAGCTGGAGGCATAATAAAAATCAAATTATCATAGATTTCCTTATTTTCGGTTCCCCACCAGTCAGGTGCATGATGCAAAATGTCTTCGAGATCTTCTTTTGATGTGACGAAAACTGGAATATCCAAACCAAACTGATTTTTTATCATTGTTTCAATCTGGCCTGTAAGACTCCCTATATTATTTTTCTCACTTGAAAAAATCACATTTCCACTGTTCAGATATGTCTTTACCTCTGTAAACCCAAGTTCTTCAAAAACTTTCTTTAATTCTGCCATTGGCACCTTATTTTTTCCGCTTATATTGATACCACGCAAAAGCGCAACATATCTTTTCATATTCGTTGATTCTTCCATACAAACCCCATTTGTCCTCCTTATATCTTCAATTCATTCACCCAAACGGGCAAACCAAATTTGCATTATCATCAGTCAGCATAAACATATTCCGGTATTCAGAAAACGCTTGATCACCATTTTCATATCCTCGCCGACCTCTATGAGATGCCCGTCTAAGTCGTAGAACCGGATCACACGCTGTCCCCAGCTATGCTCGATGACTTCTCCCAGATATTCAATGTCCGGGTACTCTTTCAGCTTATTCAGGAAACCGTCAAAATTCTGTTCCTCAAAAACGACTTCTGCATTGTTGGATTTCTTCAATACCTTTTACCCGAATAGATCCTCATAAAACTTTCTTGCGGCGTTGATATCCGCTACCGAAATAACCACACATACATACTTCATATAAATACTCCATTCAATCCTCTTTAGCTGTTCTTTATTTATGATAAAGCCTTTTGTATAGCACACAACTAAATGATATTATACTGCTTTAAAAATGCCGCAGATAGTTTCTGATTTTCCTGTAAAATCTGCTCCTGTCACATCATCAAAAACACCAATTTCTGAAAATCCGCCGCTTCTAAGTTCATCAATAAATGTTTCTTTGGAATAAATTTGATTCCATATATTGAAACATTCACAATTATCATCCGTTAATATCAAATACTGCTCTAATGTATTAGCGGTTTCTTCAAAACACTTATTTCTTTGAATGAGCACATAAGGCTCCGCAGACCAAAATCCACCGTTTTCGTACCGTATGCTTTGTATTGGCTGAAACGAATCCAAGTATGGCCTGTTAAATGCGTCTAATATCAGAATTCCATCTTTCTTCAGTGCTTTCTGGATTTTTTTCAGCAAAGCACTTCTGTCTTGCGGAGGAAGTACACCAAAGTCACAATAAATCAGGATAATAACATCAAACTCGTTTTCATAATCCATTTCCAGGTAGTTCTGATAGTAATACCGGATTTTACGACATGTTTCTTTCGCATGATTTTGGGCATATTCTATGGAACGTTTGGAGAAATCAATTCCTGTAACTGAAAATCCCTTATCATATAACAATTCGGAATAAATACCAGGTCCACACCCCAAATCCAAAAGCTGTTTACCCTGACCGTTTTTACAATAGCTGACAATCCATTCGACGGAATTTTGAATGGTGCTAAGCCTTCTTGATGCTCCATCGTTTTCCGTGTTTAAATGAGCTTCTAACATACTTTTAGAAATATGCTCATCATCCCAAAACGCTTTAGAGCTTTCATGATAAACGGGCGGCTCTTCTTTCAGGTAATTTATCAATTCACGATTCAAGCACACGAATTCAATCAGGTGTGGATTGGTTTTCATATGATCCATTGCAAATTATACCTGCATAAAATATCGCTTATTTTTCTGCCAAGGGGTCTTTATTATCTTTTGCCGTCTCTTCCTCTACAGGACGCCATGCCTCTCCAAACTTTATATCCTTAAATAATGCGGCAAGACCGGTAATCTGCTTGAGACGTAAAATTTCATCTCTATCCATTCCCAAATGCTTTGAAATCCATGCGTCTGATCTCCCAAATTCATGAAGTTCTTTTACGATGTTACTCATCAAGTCCACATCGTGAGAGCCTCGTGCCCTGTTATGGCGCACGGTGCTGGCCATACGTTTGTCAATCGGTTTCTCAATGACAGAAACCGGCAGCAACCCCTGTTCTCTTTCATAGATATCCGGATGGTCCATCATGACCTGGTACCGATGGAACCCATCAACAATCAGATAAAAATCCTGCGCTTTTGAGTAGTAACATACGACTGGCATCGTATATCCGTCCTCTTTAATGCTTTCATATAACAGCTTCATTTCAGGCGGTGCAACTTTATTCGGGTTATAGTTATTCGGCCGTACCTTCTCTATCGGAACAGCAATGATACTATAAACTGGGCTTTTGTACTTCATACTCAAACTCCTCTATGCTTTTGTATTTACGGCGTATAATGTCCAGCTGCTTCTGCTGCTGCCGTGTCATCCCAAACCCCATGAAACGGCAGATATGGTCATTTTTCAAAATGCAGTAACACATTCGTTTCCAGCTGGGAATATCCTTTGTGGATTTGATATCGTCCGTGTGGTCTGGTATTTCCCCCACAAATACAATGCGTGATTTTTTGTTCAATGTATAATTGGAGACGCCGTTTCGTTTTATTTGATATCCCTTTTCCTGAAGCTCTTGAATCACTTCCTCGTCCAACCCGCCTCCTGTCTCATGCCAAAATTGGATAGATGTATTGAATTTTTTTATATAGTTATTCCGCAGTCTTTTTGGCAACGTTTCCAATAAAAACTTCGTGTAGGATTTCCACGTATATCCCTCCGGCAAAGAAATATTCCGGTAGCCCATCGCTTTGGTCTTTCCATAAATGGAAGCAAAATTTGCCCCCTGTACACGTCCCACAAGCTTGCACCAAATCTCCGGGTCTATGACGCGGTATAGATTCAGTGCGTCCTTCGCATAGTCGTTGAACGGGGAGGCCACGCGCATTTGCGAGGGCTTCAGGCCAGCCATATAATAAAGATCATACAGGCGGTTATACTCGTAACCAAATAAATAGTTGGCGTGCCAGACATCATTGGTAGACCAATCATATAAAGGGGAGGCACACCAGACATCTTTAAATTGCTTGCTGATCCAGCAGGTATCTTTATACCCGTATTTTTTATTCAGAAATCCGCTATACCGCTGTAAAGATTCATCTGCCCGCATCCCAAGCAGGCATACGGTTTTTCCGCCGTCATGGGCGTTCCGGTACCATCGCCCGAACTGTTTTGCCAAATCTTCCTGATGCATCCGGTAACGGTATGTAGTCATAATGTTATTTTCCAGATTGATGACGTATTCTTTTTGGGGCATCTCCCGTATCCAGATATCCTTTTTTGTGTCATCCCATGGATACCAATACATCTCGTAACTGCTTAACGCGGTTCTGGTTGCCATGGGCAGGCAAACCCAATAAGACTCCACCTGGTCCTTGATCCGTTCAAAGGTGCGTTCTACATACTTTGTCGTCATCGTATATTGCGCCTCAAAATCCTGATGAAATACACCAATGGTTCTTTCCGGATAATGCTGATTCCGGTAATCCAGAACCAGATTGAGCAGCAAACCACTGTCTTTGCCTCCGGAAAAAGAGACATAGATATTACCAAACTCTTCAAAAAGAAAATGCATTCGTTCTAAAAACGCATCATAAACATTCAAATGTAAATACTCCCTTATCAAAAAGACACCTCTCTTCTGTTCCTTCTAAAGATAGATTTCTTTCTGCAGGAGCTCACTTCGGTTCTCTATCTTTCTCAATGCTTTATTGAATGATTACAGTATTCAAATCATCACTTCTTCTTGCGTAGCTTCAAGTTTATATTGTTCTTTGCTGCCGCAGCCTGCAGCAATCCCGCGGCAAAAGCACTCTTTTCTTTGAGCGTCAACATTTCCAAATCGGATCTGTTCTCAATTTGTCTAAGTACCTCCCGCAGCTCTTGCAAGTCTAAAAGAGTTACTGCTGTACAAAACAGGGTCTTTTTGCGCCCGTCATTAAAGCCGGACAGAAGAATGTCCAGTATTTTTGTCTTTTCCATCTGCTCCGCATTGTAAGCTTCTATTCCGAACTGCCTGGCCTTTTCCATATCGGCCTTTTGGCTGCGGTGTGTTATAAAGGAATCAAAATCGTCAATATGCTCGTATTTGGGGCAAGGATACTCACCGCATTGGAAGCAGTATTCTACACCATCATGCTCCATGCTGCACCTTGCGATTTTACACGACTGATTTCCTTCACCGCCACCGCATCCGGGGCAATATTTATATAAAAACATGGGACAAAGCCCGCAATTCAATCCACAGAGGGAAAATAATTGATTTTGTCGGTTAAATCCTTTCATGGGACCTCCCTAAACAGCTTGTCCTCATCCATTCCAGCTAACGTGTACTTGTATATAGTACCCAGCCCAACAAACTGAAAATCGGCATTATTCTTTTTTGCCAAGTATTCTCTGATAACACCAACCGTAATAACTTTTCCATAAGGAATTGTTTTCATAATTTCATCATAGGTGATAGGCGGTGCAAAATACATTTTCTCTCCACCATACTTTTTGATTGTCGCTTCATCAGTAACAATCTGTATATTGGGCATACCCGTGTCCTGCCCTATACGTGGTAACAATACTCGTGTCAGAATCAGAGAAGACACAGACACTAATATAGATAAATTTCAATTTGTAATCCGAATTTCTCTATTTTAATTAATGACGTAACATCCAGTGTCTTAAAAAATGTTACCATTGGATTCGGGGCACCCATCCATAATTCAAAAGCCATCGCCCGTTTTGTTTGTTTTGGGTCTATCTTTTTTGCCATTTTCTTCTCCACGATCTGCTATTTTCTATTCGGCCTTCTCTTAATGGCTAATAAATGCATGAAATCCCCAAACAATGACGTGTCAACAGGTTCAAATATCAGCCATTTCCCATCGTGATAAGTTTTTGTTTCATCATACCTTATCGCGCGGAGCGCGTCCACCCGAAGGGTATAAAATACGGTGTGCCCTGTGGGTATAGATTTTCCGGACGCTCTCAGAATACTCATTTCGGCCTGCTTCAAATTTTTCCCGCTCATCTTTTCCCAGGATTACCATAAAGCCAATGCAGTTCTCCCTTGCATATAGGGCGCAAAGTGTTTTTCCACCTCTTCGGTATTTTATCAAGCATAGTGAACCTCCTACAATTTGAATATTTACATCATAAACATATTTATTGTTCCATGAACGAAAGCCGGGGTCAAAGCCATCAACAGTGCAACTATTATAGTAAGAATAATATACACCTTTAAAAAAGGAGTTGGAAAAACCAGAATCTCTACTTTTCGGATACAACCATAAGCAGGACCATTTTCAATAGCATAAGCATTTTAGAATTTGTTTCCATATCCATTTCAGAAACACTTCACCTCTTTGCTTTGCCAATCTGAAAAGCTAATTAAAAAACTTTCCCTTAAAGAAATTCTCATTTCCAAGTTTTTTCGCTGTCAGCCGGAACATCACACATCCGTCCGGGCATACGATATCCTTGCTGTACTTACCGCTGCCGCCAATGTTCTCTAAATCCCCGCCGCTTCTGACTGCCTCCATAACAGGGAACAGTATCGTCATTACTTTAGAACAGATCCCTTGTCCGTCTGCATTTACAGGGCAACCATATGTACAGGTATATTTATCTCCGATTTCCTCTCCGTTACGGCAATATCGCTCTGTGTGATCGCCGCGAAGAAACCCTGTTACCTCAATTTCAAATTCATATTCTTCGTCATACCATTTTTTCATCATTGACCTCCAGCCTATGACTCCGCCTCGCCATTTTTACATAATATTCATTCTTAAAGGTTTTATTATATCATACCCAAAGGGCATCCCGTGTTTCATACCCTTCGGGCGGACGCGCTCCGCGCGATAAGGTATACCCACAGGGCACACCGTATTTTATACCCTTCGGGTGGACGCGCTCCGCGCGATAAGGTATAGAATTGCCTGCAACTCCACTTTCATTCTACGCGGTCTGAATCCTCGACCATATAGCGGTTACGATGTCAATTTCCTCCTGGATTACTGTCATCCGGGTACAGGCATTCAGAAAACACTGGTTCATTTCTTTACGCAGAGCCCTTTATGCTACTAATCCCTTCACCTGGCATATCCCTGTGACCAGTAACACAACAGGTCTTTCTTCCCAATTTAACTTCTCCAGTCGATAGTTTTATTTTTTTATATTATCTAATTATAATAAATTTGTTTTTTTAAGTCAATGTAAACACCCCTTTTATATCTGTAATCTTTGTTGCCAATTAAAACGAAACTTGATGAAAGAGCATTTAGGAAAAGAAAATTTTAAAGTACGCCTGTTGGGGAATGATAATGTATACCCACAGGGCACACCGTATTTCATACCCATCAAACGAATGGAATGATCCAACGATAGTTTTTTCAATTGTCGGAAGGAGGCCTTTCCAGAGCCGACTGGAGACAATGAAGAAAAACTTTTTTATTTGGCGAACTTATCGATGAGTTCTACCAGTTCATCAATTTTTTCATCGCCTTTGTTTTCAGCCAGGGCATCGGCAATGCAGCCTTTCATATGTGCCCGTAAGATTTCTTTATTGGTCTTTCGTATAATGGCCTCCGTAGACATGAGCTGGTTGGAGATATCCATACAGTACCGGTCTTCTTCCACCATTTTTAAGATCCCGTCGATCTGTCCCCTGGCGGTCTTCAGAAGTCTTGTGATCTGAGTCTTGTCTGCCTGCATGGCCCCTCCTTACTGAATACCGGTCACTTGATAGCCTGCATCTTCTACTGCCTGTTTCAGTGATTCGTCGCTGACCTCTTTTTCTAAGTTCACAACGGCGCTTTTATTTGAAAGGCTGACCTCTGCGGCCACCCCGTCCAGCTTATTGAGTGCATCTGTCACGTGTTTTACACAGTGTTCACACATCATTCCTTCAATCGAGATCGTCTTTTTCATGTTTGTTTCCTCCTTTCTTTGGACCGGCTCATTTACTCTTACCGGCGTTTCTTTGTTTCTTATAAAACCTGGCCGGAAAAACTTCAGGCGCAGGGCATTGCTCACGACAAATACAGAACTTAAACTCATGGCTGCGGCACCGAACATAGGATTAAGCTTTAATCCGAAAAACGGATACAGACACCCGGCGGCCAGGGGAATTCCGATCACATTATAGAAAAAGGCCCAGAAGAGATTTTCTTTGATGTTTTTGATCACCGCTTTGCTGAGCTGGACTGCCGCCACTCCGTCCAGCAGATCACTCTTCATCAGGACGATATCTGCGGATTCGATGGCAATATCGGTGCCGGCTCCTATGGCAATTCCCACATCGGCTCTGGCAAGGGCCGGAGCATCATTGATGCCGTCCCCGATCATGGCCACTTTCTTGCCTTCCTCCTGAATTTCCCGGATCTTGGCCTCTTTGTCCTGTGGAAGCACTTCTGCGATCACCCGTCTGATGCCCAGCTGTTTTTGGATTGCCGCTGCTGTTTTTTTGTTATCTCCGGTCAGCATGACCACTTCGATGTCCATCTTCTCAAATTCCTGAATGGCCTGTCTGCTGGTCGGTTTTACCACATCGGCTACAGAGATCAGCCCAAGCAGTCTGCCCTCTTTTGCAAAGAAAAGAGGTGTCTTACCCTGTGAGGCAAAAACAGTACTTTTTTCTTCCAGGTCTCCAAGAGAAACTCCAATCCGTTCCATCATTTTGAGGTTGCCGGCATATACCCTATCACCTTCTATGGAACCCTCGATCCCTTCTCCTGGCACAGACTCAAATCCGGATACCTCACAGAAGCCGGCATTGATCTCTTCGCCATAGAAGACAATGGCATCCGCCAGAGGATGCTCCGAAGGCTTCTCCATACTGGCGGCAAGCTTGACCAGTTCTTTTTCTTCAATGCCGCCGGAGGTTACGATGTCCGTCACCTGTGGCCGTCCTTCCGTGACAGTTCCGGTCTTGTCCAAAACGACGGTTTTTATCTCATGTGCCGTCTCAAGACTCTCCGCAGACTTGATCAGGATGCCGTTTTCCGCGCCTTTTCCAGTTCCGACCATGATTGCCGTCGGTGTGGCAAGACCAAGTGCACACGGGCAGGAAATGACCAGGACGGCAATAGCCGTGGACAGTGCGAACTCAAATGTCTGCCCGGAAAGGAGCCATACGATCCCGGAAGCCAGGGCAATGACAATAACAACGGGAACGAAAATGCCGGCGATTTTATCTGCAAGCTTTGCGATCGGGGCTTTGGAACCGGATGCATCTTCCACCAGCTGTATGATCTGGGCAAGCGTCGTATCATCCCCTACCTTTGTAGCCCTGAATTTAATAAATCCCCCTTTATTAATAGATGCGCTGATGACTTTATCTCCGGAGGATTTCTCCACAGGGATGCTTTCCCCGGTCAGAGCGCTCTCATCCACGGAAGTCATGCCTTCAAGGATGACTCCGTCAACCGGAATGCTGGCTCCGGGGCGCACGATCACCGTATCTCCCTCATTCAGCTCCTCCACAGGGATCTCAATCTCTTCCCCGCCCCGTTCTACGGTGGCGGTCTTCGGAGCCAGATCTAAGAGTTTGCTGATAGCCTCAGAAGTCTTCCCTTTGGACCTGGCCTCCAGATATTTTCCGACCGTGATCAGTGTCAGGATCATCGATGCAGATTCAAAATATAAATCCATGTGGTACTGATGTACCAGCTGAAGATTCTGCACACCGAGGCCGTATCCCATGCGGTAAATGGCAAATACTCCATAGACAAAGGCGGCGCCGGACCCGATGGCGATCAGGGAATCCATATTCGGAGAGCCCTTAAATAAGGTCTTAAATCCCACCTGATAAAACTTCCGGTTAATGTACATGACCGGGAGAACCAGCAGCATCTGGGTCAGCCCGAAAGAAACCGCATTGTGGGTTCCGCTCAGAAAAAATGGAAGCGGAAGATTCACCATATGTCCCATGGAAATGTACATGAGCGGTATCATAAACAGGATGGATACCCAAAGTCTTCTCTTCATGCCGGTGATCTCATCGTCTACGCCAATATCCCGGTTCCTGCCTGCTTCCTCTTGCTTATCATGGACAAAGGCACCGTAGCCTCCATCGATGACAGCTCGGATAATCTGATCATCGTTTACTTCTGACTCATCATACTCCACGGTCATGGTGTTTTGGAGCAGATTTACATTAACTTCAGCGACACCATCTAATTTTCGGACACTTTTATCTACATGGGCACTGCATGCGCTGCATGTCATGCCCGTTACATCAAATTTTTGTTTCATAATACGCCTCCTTACCACCCCCAGGGGGTATGGGTCTATTATATGTCTCACCTTAATTTCTGTCAACGATAACATTTCTCAAATAGTATTTCCCAATCCGCTTATAATATCGCCGCAGACAGAGAAAGGCAGAAAAAGCAGCTTATTTCTGCTTTTTTCTGCCTTCCATCCATTCGATGAATTTTTTTGTTAAAAGGGGGCAAACTGTCTTCCTGACCAGCGATTTAATTCCTTTATGATTTCTTTTTCAGAAAGGCGGTACCTTCCGAATAGTGCATATTTCATCCGGTCATAGCATTGAGGATCACATCTAATGTCCCGGATTTTTTTACGGCGTTGTTAAAACAAAAACTCCCCGCAGTCTGCCGATGCCTTCTGGCAGACATGAAATTATTATATGAGCGGTTCTATTATTTCGGGGTATCAAAAGAAATTGAAACTGAGCTGGTCGCTTTCTTCCAGATCTCCCATCAACCCCAATTCTTTCATCTTATCTACGACAGATTTAGGCGCCTTTGTCCGGTCACGGAAATTTTCCATGGAAGTAAAAGGTTCTCCCTTGGACGCCTCTGCGGCTTCCTTGGCAGCTTTATCTCCCATGCCGTCGATCGCGGAGTAAGGAGGCATGATCTTTCCGTCGATGATCTGAAAATCCTTTGCCTTTGCCCGGTAGATATCAAGGGGCATGAACTCAAATCCACGGGCATACATCTCGTCTGCAATCTTCATTTCCCGCAGAAGATCCAGGTCTGCATTTTTCACCTCGAACTTCGGCGTGTTTTGTATCTCCCTCATCCGGTTGTTCAGTTTTTCTTTTCCCATGCACATGTCTTCATAGGAAAATGACTTGGCGCGGATACTGAAATAGGCGGCATAGTAGGCAAGGGGGTGAAAAACCTTAAACCAGGCGATCCTCCATGCCATCATGACATAGGCTACTGCATGTGCTTTCGGGAACATGTATTTAATCTGTTTACAGGACCAGATATACCATTCCGGCACATCTTTTTCCCTCATTGCCTCTTCCTGTTCCGGTTTCAGCCCTTTTCCCTTCCGGACGCTCTCCATGATCGTAAAGGACAAGGCCTCATCCAGACCCTGATTGATCAGATAGACCATAATATCATCTCTCGTACAGATGGAAGTCGAAATCGTGGCATCCCCCTCCTCGATCAGTTTCTGGGCATTGCCGAGCCAGACGTCCGTACCGTGGGACAGGCCTGAAATGCGGACCAAATCGGAAAAACTCTGAGGATTTGTGTCCAGAAGCATCTGAATAACGAAATCGGTTCCGAATTCCGGTATCCCGAGAGACCCAAGCTTCGTGCCTCCGATCTGTTCCGGAGTAATTCCCAGAACCTCTGTTCCGTGAAACAGAGACATGACGGATTCATCGTCCAGAGGTATATTCTGAGCGTTGACGCCGGTCAGATCTTCCAGCCTGCGGATCATGGAGGGATCATCGTGTCCCAGGATATCCAGCTTTAACAGGTTGGAATCGATAGAATGGTACTCATAATGGGTTGTGATGATCGGTGATCTTACGTCATTGGCCGGCCGCTGGACGGCAGTAAAGTCGTAGATCTCTTTGTCATGAGGCACAACGATGATGCCTCCCGGGTGCTGGCCGGTCGTTCTCTTAACTCCGGTGCACCCTTTCGCCAGCCGTTCGATCTCACATTTTCTTTTAGATATTTCTCTCTCCTCCAGATATTTTAGAACATATCCATAGGCAGTCTTCTCCGCCAGTGTACCGATCGTACCTGCACGGTAGGCCTTTCCTTTGCCAAAGATCACCTCCACATATGCGTGGGCCTTACTTTGATATTCTCCTGAAAAATTAAGGTCAATATCAGGTTCCTTGTCCCCCTTAAATCCGAGGAATGTCTCGAACGGGATATCATGGCCTTCTTTGTTCATTTTTGCACCGCATTTCGGACACACCGCATCCGGCATATCACATCCGGACATACCCATCCTGGCATATTTTTTTACTTCAGGAGAGTCAAAATCCACATAATAACACTCAGGACAGATGTAGTGGGCGGGCAGAGGATTTACTTCCGTGATCCCGGACATAGTCGCCGCAAAAGACGACCCCACAGACCCCCTTGATCCTACCAGATAACCGTGGTCCAGGGAATCCCATACCAGCTTCTGTGCGATGATATACATAACCGCATAGCCGTTTCCGATGATGGAATTCAGCTCTTTGTCAAGTCTGGTGGTTACGATGTCCGGCAGATTCGGACCGTAGATATCGTGTGCTTTCTTGTAACAAATATCCCGAAGATCCCGGTCCGAGTTCTCGATGACCGGCGGGCATTTATCCGGATGAATCGGGGAAATATTTTCAATCTGGTCATTGATCATATTTGGATTTGTTATGACAACTTCTCTGGCTTTATCGCTTCCCAGATATTCAAATTCATGGAGCATTTCCTCCGTCGTCCGGAAGTAGAGAGGCGGCTGGCTGTCCGCATCTTTAAATCCCTTTCCGGCCATCAGAATCGCCCGGTAAATGGAGTCATCCGGATCTAAAAAATGCACATCGCAGGTAGCAGCCACAGGTTTGTGGAAGGTTTCACCCAGTTCCACGATCTTCCGGTTGAAATTCCTGATATCTTCAAAAGAATTGACATTCTCATGGCGCGCGGATTCGATCATAAACTGGTTATTGCCCTCCGGCTGAATTTCCAGGTAATCATAAAATTCAACAATCTTTGCGATCTCTTCCTCAGACCGCTGGTCCACGATGGCGCTGTACAGTTCGCCGGCTTCACATGCAGATCCGATGATCAGTCCTTCCCGGTACTTATTGATCAGGGATTTGGGCATTCTCGGGCGCCGGTTAAAGTACCGGACGTGGGATTCCGACACCAGACGGTTTAAGTTGACTCTTCCGGTGTTGTTTTTGACGAGAATGATACCGTGATAGGTGCGGCCTTTTTTAATGAAGTCTTCGGAGCCTGCGACAAACTCGTTTACCTGATCCAGGTCAAAGATTTCTTTTTCCTCCAGAATCTGAACAAATTTTATGAAGATTTTCCCCGTAGCTGTGGCGTCATCCACTGCCCGGTGGTGAGTCTCCAGTTTGATGTTTAAATTTTTGCACAGATTATCCAGTGTAAATTTTGCCAGGTGGGTCATCAGGCTCCTTGAGAGACCGAGCGTATCCACAATGGTAGGATGAAAATCAAGCCCCAGGCGTTTCGTATTTTCATGGATAAATCCGGTGTCGAACCCGGCATTGTGGGCCACTAAGACAGAATTCCCGCAGAACTCAAGAAATCTTGGCAGAACGGCCTCGATCGTATCTGCGTCCATGACCATCTCATCTGTAATCGTAGTAAGCTGTGTGATCTTAAATGGAATCGGGATCTGCGGATTGATGAATTCACTGAAGGTTTCCGTGATCTCACCGTCTATGACCTTTACGGCCCCGATTTCTATGATGCGGTCTGTATGGCTGTTGAACCCTGTGGTCTCAATGTCGAATACCACAAAGTCTCCCCGGAGGGACTGGCCTCTGGAGCGGACTGCCAAATCTCCCAGGTCATCCACAAAGTAAGCCTCCACCCCATAGATGATCTTAAACGGATCGTCTTTTGGAAGCCTTAAATCCTCATAGGCGTGCCTTGCAATCGGAAAGGCCTGGAGCACGCCGTGATCCGTGATGGCAACGGCAGGATGTCCCCACTCGTAGGCGCGTTTTACGATGTCATTGATCTGAACAACACTGTCGTTGTCGCTCATAACCGTATGTAAATGGAGTTCCACCCTTTTATCCATGGACGTGTCCTGGCGTTTCTCCCTGAAATCAGAGACTGCTTTGATGCCCACGACAGAACCAAGAGATATCTCATGATCAAATTTATCATACATGGCGACCGCCTTAATCCGGTAGAAGCCTCCTTTTTTCAGATCGCTGAGAACCTCCGGGAGCTGTTCATTTCTGACAAATATTTTACAGGAGATTGTATCCGTAAAGTCAGTGATATGAAAAATGATGATCGTTTTTTCGTTTCGAATTTCTCTCGTATCAAGGCTTGTAACCTGTCCGTGGATCACGACTTCGCCGATCTCATCGAAAATATCCTTGATCTCAATGAGCTCCCCTTCACAGTTGCGGCCGTAAAGAAGGGTCGGATCGTCTTTGAATTTAGGCTTTCTTTTAAACTTGGAATCGTAGGAAAAATTGGATTCTTTTTTCTTTTTTCTCGCCTTTTTCTCTTCTGCCTGTTCTTTACAGAGAAGATCGGCCTGTTCGACAATTCCCTCAATCTCTTTTTGAAGTTTATACTGGCTTTCTTTTTTCAGAGACCGGTCTGTCGTCTTGGAAAAATCAAAGCCTACCTTGATCTCCATACCAAATTTGTCTTTAAGCGTTGTCTCGAAATACTCTTTGATCTCTTCTGACTTGCTCTTGTTGACAAAAGTATTTTCAAAGATAAAGGTAACGACATCTCCGTCAATGGCATAGTCTCCTTTTCTGACCACATTAAAAATAACCTCCCCTTTGCCTTTTAACTCAAAGAGGAAGCTTTTCATATAGTGTTCAAATAAATAGTCCAGATCATACTGAGCAGAAAGCCGGAAAAACTCCTGAAAACGTATTTTGACATAACGTTTTGAAAACAGCTGCTCTCTGATCTGCTGTTCCATCCGCCAGGTGTCGATCCTTGGGATCAGATGGTCGCTTGTAAAAGAAATGAAAAGTGTGTTTTTTGATTTCTTGAATACGACCTGGCGGATACACACAGTCCGGAACAGTTCTTCTACATCTCTAGACACTTTCAGGTCAGGAAACACCTGAAAAAATTCTTTTGTATGCTCTTTAGCAGCCTGCATCTGATTCACCCCAATGTTCTAATTCATAACGCAGAGTACTTAAAAGCTCCTCCTCCGGAACTTTCCGTATGACCTGTCCTTTTTTCATCAGAAGGCCTTCACCGATTCCGCCTGCGATCCCGATATCCGCTTCCTTTGCCTCACCGGGGCCGTTGACGACACAGCCCATGACGGCAACCTTGATATTCAAATGTTCGAAATCTGCGGCCATCGTCTCTACCTGCCCGGCAAGACTGATCAGATCAATGTTGGTCCTTCCGCATGTAGGACAGGAAACCACTTCGATCCCGCCGCTTCTGAGCCCCAAAGTCTTTAAAATCAGTTTGGCACTTGCGATTTCATTAACAGGATCTCCGGTCAGTGAGACGCGAATCGTGTCTCCGAGCCCCTGATGAAGGATAATGCCAAGTCCGACTGCGGACTTGATATTTCCGCTGTACACGGTTCCTGACTCTGTAATGCCGACATGGAGCGGATAGTCGATCTGCTTTGCTACCAGTTCATATGCTCTGGCACACATAAGAACATCGGAGGATTTGATGCTGACTGCCAGATTGTCATAGTCAAATGCCTCGATCATGCGGACTTTGTCAACGGCACTCTCCACCAGTCCCTCGGCCGTCACTCCGTGATACTTTTCCACCAGCTCTTTTTCCAGTGAACCGCTGTTGACGCCTACCCGGATCGGAACGCCGTACTCTTTGGCATTTTCAATGACTGCCCGGATACGGTCCGCTCCTCCGATATTGCCCGGATTGATGCGGATTTTATCCGCGCCGTTCTCCATAGCCGCGATGGCGAGCTTATAGTTGAAATGTATATCTGCCACCAGCGGAATGTGTATCCTTTTTTTGATCTCGCCCAGGGCGTCAGCCGCTTCGGGAGTCGGGACCGTACATCTTACGATGTCGCATCCGGCTTTCTCAAGGCTTAATATCTGTGTTACGGTAGACTCCACGTCTTCTGTCTTCGTATTGGTCATGGACTGGATCAGCACAGGGTTGCCCCCGCCGATCTTTTTATCTCCGATCCGGATGACTTTTGTATTATTTCTTGTAACCATACTAAGACTCCTTTACAACATAATCTTATAGATATCCTGGAACATGACAAAGATCATAAGCCCCAGCAGCAAAAACAGACCGACCGTATGGACGGTGGCTTCCACATTTTTGGAAACAGGCTTTCTTCTGACCGCTTCCACGATGAGAAAGCAAAGTCTGCCTCCGTCCAGTGCGGGAAGCGGCAGAAGATTCATAACCCCCAGGTTTGCGCTGATCAGGACCGCAATACTCAGCATCGTGGAAAGAAGGACTGTGAAACCGTAAGTGGCTGCCTGGTTATACGTATCCCCTACCTGTTTTACAATGCCCACAGGCCCTGACAGATCATTCAGCGTCAGCTGTCCCGTAGCCAGTTTCACGACACTCTTTACCGTCACACGAATTTGAAATCCTACCTCATGAAATCCATATTCTATGGTCCTGAGGGGATTTAATTTTTGATATGGTTCCCAGCCTATGCCGATCATATACCTTTTGGCTTCCTTGTTAAACTTCGGGGTCACAGAGAGGTTTTTCTCTATTCCGTCCCGCTTTATCACGATAGGCACTTCTCCGCCTTTATAGTCCAGAAGGAAATAATAAGACAGTTCGCGGTTATTGTAGATCTTTTTTCCATCAATCTTCAAGACCTGGTCCCCGGCTTTCAATCCTGCTTCCTGAGCAGGAGACTTTGTCTCCACTCTGGCGATATCGGGCAGGTCAGCTCCTGATATACCGATCATAATAAAGGCAAGGATCAGGGCAAAAATAAAATTGAAAAACGGTCCGGCAAAAATGACTGCCATTCTGGCCCAGACAGATTTATTTCCAAAAGCGTCCGCCTCCGGCCGGTCTTCGTCTTCACCCATCATACAGGCTCCGCCGAAAGGAAGGAGTTTTACAGAATAATAAGTTTCTCCCACCTGTTTTCCGAACAGAGTCGGACCAAGCCCTATACAGAATTCGTCCACACGGATGCCGTTCTTTTTGGCGACTGAAAAATGTCCCAATTCATGTACGATGATAATAATGCCAAAGATTAAGATTGCAATAATAATGTTCAAGTAATTACCTGCTTTCTATGAATTCATATACCCACTGTTCTGTTTCCAGTACCTCCGTAAGAGATGGATTCTCTATCACATGATGTGCATTCATTGCATCTTCGATCAGATCATAAATCTCTGTAAAAGATATTTTCTCCTGCAAAAACAGAGCCACTGCTTTTTCGTTGGCTGCGTTCAGCACGGCCGGCATGGATCCGCCGGTCCGTCCTGCATCATATGCATATGAAAGACCTTTTAGAACATCAACAGGCGGCTCTTCAAAAGAGATACTTCCCAATGCAGCAAAATCTAAACGATCACCCGGAAGAAATCTGCGCTCCGGATAGTAGAGGGCGTATTGGATCGGAAGCTTCATATCCGGGGTTCCCAGCTGGGCCTTTACCCCGCCGTCCTTGAACTGCACCATAGAATGAATGATGCTCTGAGGCTGTACGACCACCTTGATCCGGTCAAAATCCATGTCAAAGAGCCAGCGTGCCTCGATCACTTCCAGCCCCTTATTGACCAGCGTTGCGGAATCTATGGTGATCTTTTTGCCCATAGACCAGTTTGGATGATTTAAAGCATCTTTTAATGTGACCGTTTTGAGTTCTTCTTTTGTCCTGGTACGAAATGGTCCGCCGGATGCCGTGATGATCAGGGAATCCACATCTCTTTCAGCCTCTCCCTGAAGGCACTGAAAAATTGCGGAGTGTTCGCTGTCCACCGGATAAATCGAAACTCCGTATTCTTTTGCCATGGGCATGATCAGATGGCCTGCGGTCACCAGCGTCTCCTTATTTGCGAGAGCGATATCTTTCTTTGCCCTTATGGCAGCCATCGTCGGCTTTATGCCGATCATCCCGACGACTGCAGTGACGACCAGCGAACAGGATGGCTCAGAAGCCGCCTCGATGAGGCCTTCCGGTCCGGAAAGCACCTTCACTTCAAGATCCTTTACGCGCAGCCGCAGTTCCTCTGCTCTTTGTTTGTCATAGAGAACTGCTGTATGCGGATGAAATTCCCGTATCTGCCGTTCTAAAAGATCCACATTGCTTCCGGCTGCCAGAGTCGTCACTGCAAGGTCTTCATTTGCACGTACAAGCTCCAGCGTCTGGGTTCCGATCGAACCGGTAGAGCCAATGATGGAAATATACTTCACTGCATCGCGCCTCCTGAGATCATCATTGTAAGATAATAAATAACCGGAGCGATCAATATAATGCTGTCAAACCGGTCTAGAATACCGCCGTGTCCCGGGATCAGAGTACCGAAATCCTTAATCCTGGAATCTCTTTTGATCGCTGAAGCAGCCAGGTCACCGATCACGGATATAGCCGCACCGATTCCGCAGATAATCCCGAACATCATCATTGGATTAAAATTAAACCGTATCCTTGTCTTTAAATAGATACCATATGCTGCTCCTAAGATCACCGCCCCAATAATACCGCCGATCAGGCCTTCTATGCTCTTTTTCGGACTCAGTTTCGGGGTCATCTTGTGCTTTCCGATCAACATGCCGGTGCAGTAAGCAAGTGTATCATTGCCCCATGCGGCCAGGAACAGGAGCACGATAAATTCGCCTCCGTTCTGAGCGATCCTCAGCTGATAAATATAGGAAATCATGACGCTCACATAGACAAATCCAAAAAAACAAGCCATCACCTGGTTCATGTGATACTTTGGAAAGCGGATCACATAACATCCGAGCAGGAAGATCATAAACAAAATGATGATCGATGTGGACCACTGGCCCAGGTCAAAAAACAATGCGGCATAGTAAAGAATCGTTCCTGTGTATCCAAGGACCGCCAGAGATGATTTCTCTATTTTGAAAATCTTCAGTATTTCATTGTATCCGATCAGGGCAACGATCGCCGTTAAGAGTAAAGTTACGATACCGCCCAGGTAAAGGCCAAGGACGGTAACTGCCACTAAAGCAATCCCGCTGATAAGTCTCTGTTTAAACATAAGTCTATATTCCTCCAAATCTCCGTTCTCTTCCGTTATAGTACTCCACAGCTTTTTTCAATTCTTTTTTGTTGAAATCCGGCCAGAGCACATCGGTAAAATAAAATTCTGTGTAGGCCAGCTGCCAGAGCATGAAATTCGACAGCCGCTGTTCTCCGCTTGTGCGGATCATCAGGTCAGGCTCGGGAAGTCCCTTTGTATCCAGATATCCTGCAAACAGATCTTCTGTGATCTCCTCTTTTTTCAGAGTGCCTGCCAGCAGATCACCGGCCATTTTTTTCATGGCGCGGATCATTTCATCGCGGCTGCCGTAATTCAGGGCGATAGTAAAATTGATTCCTGTGTTGCCCTTGGATGCTTCTTCAAGCTGTTCGATCTTTTCCCTGAGATCCTCTGAAAGCCCGGTCACATCTCCGATGACGCGGACCCGCATATTATTTTTATTTGCCCGTTTGATGCATGTCTTTAAGTAGTCCCTTAAAAGCTTCATCAAGGCATCCACTTCATCCTTCGGACGTCTCCAGTTTTCGGTTGAAAATGCGTATACCGTCAGGTATTTGATGCCCATGTCAAATGCATCCTCAATGATTCTCTCCACCGTCTTGCTGCCCTGTGCATGCCCCATATTCCTGGGAAGGAATCTTTTTTTTGCCCATCTGCCGTTGCCGTCCAAGATTATCGCAACATGCTCCGGCACTCTCATTGACTCCATAGAACACCTCCGTCAAATCATCGAAAAAACAGGGCTGACTCAAACCAGCCCTGCAGCTTTTCTTTATTGTTATACTGTCATGATCTCTTTTGACTTTGCCTCCACCGCATCATCAATTTTTTTGATATATGCATCCGTAAGCTTTTGAACTTCAGATTCCTGGTCTTTTAACTGGTCGTCGTTCAGCTCATTGGCTTTGTTCATCTTTTTCAGTTCATCGTTGGCATCCCGGCGGATATTCCGGACTGCAACTTTTGTTGTCTCTCCTCTTTTTTTGATATCCTTTGCCAGATCCTTTCTGCGTTCTTCCGTGAGTTCCGGGAAATTCAAGCGGATCGCAGTTCCGTCATTGTTAGGAGTGATTCCGATGTCAGACATCATGATCGCTTTCTCGATCTCTCCGAGCAGATTCGGCTCCCACGGCTGGATCAGGATCGTGCGGGCTTCCGGAACAGAGACATTTCCCACCTGCTGGATCGGAGTAGGCACTCCGTAATAGTCTACGGTAACTTTGTCCAGAACGTGAGGATTGGCGCGTCCTGCACGTATCGCCATAAATTCTGATGTCATGTTCTCATAAGATTTCTGCATCTTATCTTCAAATTTCTTTAACATTTTTCTTCCTCCTATTTTACGGTAACATATGTACCATTGAATTTTCCTTTTAATAAATCGGCTATGCTGTCCGGCTCATTAAGCCCGAACACTGCAAGGGGCATCTTGTTTTCCAGACACATGATCGTAGCTGTCAGATCCACGACTGCAAGCTTTTGATCCAATACATCATCTAAACTGATAGTATCGTATTTCTTTGCATCGGGGTTAACCGCAGGATCGCTGTCGTAAACACCGTCAATAGACTTGGCGAGCAGAATAGCATCTGCCTCGATCTCCACAGCGCGAAGAGCTGTTGCCGTATCGGTAGAAAAATACGGATGTCCGGTTCCGCCTGCAAAAAAAGCGATCTTTCCGTCTTCCATGGCTTCTATCGCCTTGTCTTTGGAAAACAGTTCTGTAAACGAGCCGCACACAAATGGGGTGAACACTTCGGTTTCAAGCCCTGCGGTGCGGAAAGCGTCCGCAATATAAATACAGTTCATCACCGTAGCCAGCATGCCGATCTGGTCTGCTTTCGTCCGTTCCATATTCTCGCTTGTGCGTCCTCTCCAGAAATTACCGCCTCCGATGACAATGGAGATCTGGAGTCCCCGGTCGGCGAGAACCTTGACCTGTCTTGCCACATCCATACAGGTGGCTTCGTCAAAACCAGTCTTTTTATCTCCCGCGAGTGCTTCGCCGCTCAGCTTCAAAAGAATCCTTTTCATATCCTTTATATCTTTCATGAACTTACCTCATCTATCGTATTTTTCTGTTTCTCTCTGATGAATTATAGCATAAACCATACCAAAGGACAACTGAAAATCAGCTGTCCTCACTGTCCAGTATGATCGTGAACGGTCCGTCGTTTGTAAGCCTCACTTCCATCTCCGCACCGAAGATTCCGGTCTCGACTTTCGGAACTTTTTTTCTGCACTCTGATATGATATATTCATACAATTCTTCTGCCAGGTCCGGTTTTCCTGCATTGATGAAAGAAGGCCGGTTGCCCTTTCTGCAGTCTGCATAGAGGGTAAACTGGGAGACGAGCAGGAGACTGCCGTCCACATCCTTCAGTGCAAGATTCGTCTTCCCATTTTCATCGTCAAATATTCTTAACCCTGCCATTTTTTTAATCAGTTTATCCGCTGTCTCTCTCGTGTCGTTCTGACCGACACCGATCAGTACTAAAAATCCCCGGTCAATGCTCCCGACCGTTTTGTGGTCCGCATCCACCTCGGCATGGCTGACTCTTTGAATTACAAATTTCATATGCTCTCTCTTTCTTTTAATATCCAAAAATTCTTCCCGTGATCTCTTCCGCTTTCCTGTAAACGTAATCAGGTTCTTCTCCGATAAAGAATTCTCCGTCCTCATAGAGGATCTTCCCCGCAACCATAGTGAACCGGACATTTTGTTTGCTTCCGCTGTAAACTAAATTCTTTGTCAGATTATGGAGCGGCCGCATGTTTGGCTGATTCAGGTCGATCAGGATCAGGTCTGCCTGCTTCCCTTCTGCGAGAATATCACAGTCAGAGAGTCCCATTGCCGCTGCGCCGCCCAGCGCAGCCATTTTGAGCACAGCGTCCGCATCTGTGGCCGAGGCGTCGTTTTCCCGGTACTTGGAGAGCCCTGTGACCAAAAACATTTCACGGAACATGTCCAGACAGTTGTTGCTCGCTGGGCCGTCAGTCCCGATGGCCAGATTGATCCCCATATCCATCATCTGCTTTATCGGCGCAATGCCGCTTGCCAGCTTCAAATTAGATGCCGGATTTGTGATCACAGACACCCGCCGTTTTTTCAAAATCCGGAGATCTTTTGGTTCCATATGGACACAGTGAAAACACCCGCCTCCATTCTCGAACAGGCCCAGTCGGTCCATGTAAGCCGTCGGCGTCAGCCCGGTGCGTTCTTTGCAGGAAATGACTTCCGGGAGGCCCTCTGAACTGTGGGTATAAACCGGAGCATGATACTGATCCGCCAGCTCTTTTAGAGCGCGAAGTTTCTCCTCGGATGTGGTATACTCTGCATGAAAACCAAGCCGAAAGCTGATCAGACTGCCTTTTTTGTTATATTTTTGATACCATTCGTCCAACTGTTCGACAGACTGTGAAAAATCGTTCAGGGCACCGCAAAGCACCGTCCTGAATCCGCAGTCTTCGGATGCCTGAGCGATCGTATCAGGTGTTAAGTACATATCAAAATTGGCCGTCATCCCGCTTGTCAGATATTCCATAACCGCAAGCTTGGAGAGATGATAGATATCGTCGGGAGTGAGCCTTGCCTCCCATGGAAAAACCTGCCGGTTCAGCCATTCAAGCAGCGGCAGGTCATCTGCATGGGACCTTAAAAAGGTCATGCCAGAATGAGTGTGGGCATTTTTAAAACCCGGCATTAAAAGACCACCCCGGGCGTCAATCTCTCTTTCAAACTGCCCGTCTGCTCCGGAAAAAGCGGAGATTTTCTCACCGACATATGAAATCCGGGACCCGTCAATTTGGATTTCTCCGTCAAACGGCTGCATACCGTTTTCCATTGTAAGAATTTTGGCATTATAGATCCTTATCATGAGACTCTCCTTTGAATATATTGCCGGAACTGCTTTTCTCAGAGCAGCTCCGCTATCTTTATGATCCCTTCTTTGAGCAATGCCTTAAACACAGGAGCGGCTTTATCTGCGGTCTCCTGAACTTCTGCATGGCTTAACGGCTTCATTGTGATGCCTGCGCCCGGATTGGTGATGCAGGAAATACCGCAGGTCTTCATTCCCATATGCTTTGCGGCTACGGCTTCGCAGGCCGTACTCATGCCGACCGCATCCGCACCCAGTATTCTGCACATTTTGATCTCCTGTGGAGATTCAAAATTCGGTCCGCTGAGCTGCACATAGACGCCTTCCTTCAAATCGATTTCAAGTGTCCTGGCGATTCTGCGAAAAATGTCCTGGAATCTGTCATTATAAATGCCTGTCATATCACAGAAACGTTCTCCCAGCTTTTCCAGGTTCGGTCCGATCAGCGGAGAAGGAACGAAGGTAGAAATCTGGTCAGTGATCATCATGAGATCACCGGCGTCAAATTCGTCGTTGACGCCTCCTGCCGCATTGGTAAGGATCAGGGCTTTGGCACCCATCATTTTCATCAGACGGATTGGCAGGACCACATCTGTCATGTCATAACCTTCATAGTAATGGACTCTTCCCTGCATGATCACCACGGGTACCTTTTCTACATAACCAAAGATAAATCTTCCTTTATGGCCTTCCACTGTGGACACCGGAAAATCCGGCAGATCCTTATAGTCTACGGTTGTCTCGATCTGAATATCCTCTGCAAAATCGCCGAGTCCTGATCCAAGTACAATGGCTATCAGCGGCTTAAAATCTGTTTTTTCCTGCATGCTCTCATAGCATATCTGTAATTTTTCATAAACCGCATTCATTACGGTCCCTCCTTTATGAAATCAACTGAACTTTATATTCTGCACCATGTTTCGACAGCCATGTTTTCGGCTGTTCATAATCCGGCATATACTGTGCGACTACCTGATAAAATGCCGGGGAATGGTTCATGACTTTTAAGTGGGCAAGTTCATGTACCACCACATATTCAAGAACTTTTCGCGGCATCAGTATCAGCTTCCAGTTAAAATTTAAGTTTCCTTTGCTGCTTGCGCTGCCCCAGCGTGTCTTCTGTTCACGGATCGTTATTTTCCCGTAAGCAACTCCCATCTGTCCTGCATATATCCGGCAGAGCCGTGTGATCACAGTTTTCGCCTCCTGTATATAGGTTTCCCGTTCTTCGGCCGTCATACGGATATTTTTCTGATTTCTTTTTCTCTCCTCTGAAAGCTTCACGTGGTGTCTGATCCAGTCTTGTTTATCTTCGATAAATCTGCGGATCTCACTTTTTGGAAATCGTTCGGGCGCTCTGATAATCACCTGTCCGTCCGCAGTCACTGTGACGGCCAGAGTTTTTCTGCTGCTGTAAATCACTCTATAGTCTAACGCCTGATCCACTGATAAACCACTCCCTCCAGCAGTGCCTTGGATGCGGCAAAATATTCCCGTACTCTGTCTTTGTGTCTGCTTTGATAGATCATCGCATCCGCGATAACCGCATGGGCGTTAAGTCCTGCGGCTTCTGCCAGATAATCTGTCCTTGGGACATACAGCTTCTGCGTGCACACATAAAATGATTTTCCGCGAAACGCGGAACTTGTATTCTTCATTGTGCGGAATGTATCGAATCCTTCTCGGTCTTCATATAGATTTTCCTTTGGAATTCCTCTTAAAAGCAGGTACATTTGCATGAACTTTACTTCCTTTTTCGTTCCTGAGATCAGAATAAACCTGCAGACACCGGCCCGGTAAAGCCTCAGCGCCCCGTCCAGACGGTCCTTAAGCTGTGCGCCTATGACACCGTTTTTTACGAGGGCGCCCGGAACTAAAATGCCGTCCCTCCTTTTGAGCGCCTCACAAAAGAATACATCCGGCACTGCTCTCTTTTGTTTTCCATGCAGCCTTCTATATGAAAACAGAGAAAAACCTGCGGCCAGGATTTCCGGAAGAAACCAGAGCCAAGTATGTCTTTTTTTGCCTTTCATCTCTCATAACTCCTTATTGAACGTTATCTTCAGTTTGTTCCTGCTGCTGTTCCGTTGTGGCCGGCTGTTCCGTCGTGGCAGGTTTTGGTGCCTCGGTCTTTTGTTGTGTGGCTGTTGTCGTTTTCTGCCGTTCGGCCGTAGTCCTCTTCTGTCTGCGCGTCGCCGTACTCCTGTGGGCTGCGGTCGTACTCTGTTTTCCGGACCTGGTGCTTTCTGTGCCGCGTTCCGGCGTCTGATGATCTTCGGAAGATCCGGTATCTTCCAACGTTGTCTCTTCCGAGGATGTCTCAGTTACTGCTGAGTCTTCTTTATCCTTTTTAAATCCGCCGGAAAACATTACTACAATGACCATGCAAATGATCACAGCAACTGTCCCGAAGATCAGTGCGATCATATTTTTTTTACTGATCTGCATTGTCTTATCTCCTGTTCTTATATAAATTTTTGTTTTATTTTCCTTCTCTATGCCGTCTCCATTATAAAAGAGGAATGGAAATGTGTCAATTTTTACTAACAAAGAATTTATATAATAAAAACATGCTGGGAATTATGTAGAATCTTTTTCAGTTGGTATATTTGACTTGTAAAATGCATTTTGGGACATTATACTAGTATTGATATAATATTGACAAAAAATAATCAAACAAGCTAAGGGGATGAAAACATGTATTGTACAAAAAATATTACAGACGACTTATATTGGATCGGAGGAAACGACAGGAGACTCGCCCTGTTTGAAAACATTTTTCCGGTGCCAAACGGTGTTTCTTACAATTCTTATGTGCTGTTAGATGAAAAGACAGTGCTTTTCGATACGGTGGACAAGGCTGTCAGCGAGCAGTTTTTTGAAAACCTTGTCCATGCGCTCGGAGAACGCACACTGGATTATGTGATTATCAACCACATGGAACCTGATCACTGTGCCATGCTCAAAGAAGTAATCATGCGATATCCGGATGTTCAGATCGTATGCAATGCAAAGACGGCGGACATTATCAAACAGTTCTTTAAGATCGAGACAGACGCTGTCATCGTGAAGGAAAACGATACCCTCTGTACCGGAAAACATACTTTCACATTCCTTATGGCACCTATGGTACATTGGCCGGAAGTTATGGTCACATATGATACGACGGACAAAATATTATTTTCTGCAGATGCCTTCGGAACTTTCGGGGCGATCAACGGAAATCTGTTTGCCGATGAGATTGAATTTGAGCACAAATGGCTGGATGACGCCAGAAGATATTATACGAATATCGTAGGAAAATACGGAGCTCAGGTACAGGCTCTGTTAAAGAAGGCTTCCAATGTGGAAATCGGAATGATATGTCCGCTCCATGGTCCGGTGTGGAGAAAAGACCTTGAGTGGTTCATTGAAAAGTATCAGAAATGGAGCACTTACGAGCCGGAAGACCAGGGTGTCATGATCGCTTATGCATCTATTTACGGCAACACGGAAAATGCAGCTAATGTACTGGCTTCCCGCCTTGCTGACAAAGGTCTTAAAAATATTGCCATGTACGATGTGTCTGTAACCCATCCGTCTGTGGTTGTTTCCGAAGCATTCCGCGCAAGCCATCTGGTATTTGCGTCTCCAACATACAACGGCGGTATTTTCCCGAATATGGAGACCGTGCTGCTTGATCTGAAAGCACATAATCTTCAGAAACGTACCATAGCGTTCATGCAGAACGGAACGTGGGCGGCAACTTCCGGCAGACAGATGAACGAGTTGGTGTCAGGTATGAAAGAAATGACCGTCCTGGAACCAACCATAACGATCAAATCTGCGCTGAACGACAGCCAGTCAGAGGAAATCGACGCAATGGTTGATGCAATTTTGGAATCTATGAACTAAATAATATATATGCTAAAAGACGCTTTTAAAGGCCACCTCAATAGGCCATTTAAAAGCGTCTTTTTTATCCTCCGATCTGTGACATTTTCCGGCTGTCTGCTTCACCGTTCGGGTCTCTCTCAGAAAACCGGTGTCCTTCAGGCTTATCCAGGACAGTCTGGCATATGAGTTGTGAAAGCTCTTCTCTTGATATTCCGGATCTTAATTTTTCTCTCAGAGGTATGCCGCGGCTGTAATACAGACAAGGCTTTAAGAAACCTTCTGAGGTGAGCCGGATTCTGTTGCACTTTCCGCAGAATTTACAGTGGACCGCATCGATGAACCCCACGACTCCGCAAAAACCAGGGATTTTTAAATATCTGGCAGGTCCGTTTCCCCTGACCTGTTCTTCTTTTTTGATGCCGGGATATTTTTCACGGAGCAGAGACATGATCTCATCCGAATCCATTCCGGTGAATTGTTTTCCAAAGCCGATGGGCATTATCTCGATGAAACGGATATCAACGGCATCTTTTCTGCCTATATCCAGCAGATCAAAGATTTCCCCGTCGTTGATACCCTTCATAATCACACAATTTATTTTGGTGTTCAGTCCCATGCAGGCGGATTTTCTGACGGCCGACAAAACCGTCTGTACTCCTGTTTTCCCGGTAACAGCTTTATACTTTTTCTCGTCCAGTGTGTCCAGGCTGACGTTAATGCCGTCGATCCCTGCCTCTTTCAGCCGTTCAAGATATGGTTTTAGGAGGAGGCCGTTGCTGGTCAGGGTGACCTGCCTGACTCCGGGAAGCTGTTTCAGCCTTTCTATAAAGCCAACACATCCTTTCCTCACCAGAGGCTCTCCTCCCGTGATCTTAAACTTACAGATGCCCAGATCTGCGGCGCTCTCACATATGCTTAACAGTTCTTCGTAGCTTAAAATATCTGCATGTTCCACAGATTGAATATCTTCCGGCATACAATACCGGCACCTTAAATTACAACGGTCAGTGACGGAAATCCTCATGTAATCAATTGTGCGTCCGTAGATATCTTTCATCACTGTGTGTCCTTTCTATCTCAAAAACAGATGAAGCAGCCTGTTTTTTCTCTCGTGGTATGGGTGGTACCGGATGGGAAGATCCATCCATGTTGATTTCTTTACAATACTCTTTCTGTGACTGAATGTCCGAAAACCATATTCGCCGTGATAGGACCCCATGCCGCTCTCACCGACTCCTCCGAATCCCAGGTGTGATGTGGCGAGATGTATGACGGTGTCATTGATACATCCGCCTCCGAAAGCCAGATTGTTAAGAGTCCATTGTTCCATTTTCTTATTTCTTGTAAACAGATAGAGAGCCAGAGGCTTCTCCATCTGTCTGATATGCCGTACCGCATCTGAAAATCTGCGGTAGGAAATCACAGGCAGCACAGGACCAAAGATCTCTTCCTGCATGACGGGGGAATCCCACGATACCTCTGGAAGGATGGACGGTGCTATTTTCAGTGTTTCTTCACAGCCGTACCCCCCGAAGGCGGCAGTCTCTCCTTCGATCAGCTTCATAATCCTGTGATATTGCTTTTCATTGATAATCTTTGGGTATTCACCGTTTAAGAGAGGCTCCTTTCCGAGCATACGGCAGGTCCAGTAGATCAGTTCTTTTATCAAAGCCTCTTTTACAGATGCATGTACGAGGATGTAGTCCGGTGCCACACAAGTCTGGCCGCTGTTTAACAATTTTCCGAACACAATCCTCTTGGCAGCCAGAGAAAGATCTGCCGTCTTGTCAACGATACAGGGACTCTTTCCGCCAAGCTCCAGGGTTACGGGTGTCAGACGGCGGGCCGCATGTTCCATGACAATTTTTCCTACTGTCTTGCTGCCGGTAAAGAAAATATGATCAAACTTCTGGCTGAGAAGCTGTTGGTTCTCCTCTCTTCCGCCTTCCACAACAGCGATATAGCCTGCGGGAAAAGTCTCTTCTACGATGTGCCGGATCAGAGCGGATGTGTTGGATGCGTCCCTGGACGGCTTTAAGATACAGCAGTTTCCGGCAGCCACGGCTCCGATCAGAGGGGCAGACGTCAGCAAAAAAGGATAGTTCCACGGAGCCATGATCAAAACCACACCCAGAGGCTCGGAGATTTCAAAGCTTTTTGCGTGAAACTGGCTAACCGGCGTGGGCTTTCTCTGCGGTTTCATCCAATCTTTTAAATGTTTTTTTGCATAGTTTATTTCACTGTAAAACAATCCGACTTCTGTCATATATGATTCAAAGCCGGATTTATTCAAATCTTTTTTCAAAGCATGTATCAGCTGTTTTTCATGGCTTTTGACTGCCTGTTCTAAACGGCACAGAGCTTCCATCCGAAAAGTATATGATTGTGAAGCACCTGTATAATAAAAATTTCTCTGAAGTTTTACTAATCGGTCAATGGTCATAAAGGTTCCTCCTTATGGAATAAAAAAGAAAAAGTCATCTGTTCATAGTCAGACTTTTTTTCCAGTGGGCCGGGTATTTTCTGTAATATGAATTCGGTCTGTCCGTCATCCATAAGCCATATCCATGCATCTTCCGGGTCCAGGATGAGAGGCATTCTGTGGTGGACACTCTTCACAGATTCATTTGCTTCTGTGGTAAGGATCACGAAACGCTGACAGGCGCCAAACTGATTCCAGCATCCTGCCATCAGGAGCGGTTTTTTGTCTGTACGTTGAAAAGTATATTTCGTCTTTTTGCTGTCCCACTCATAAAAGCCGCGGGAAGGCACGAGGATTCTTTTGGTACGGACGCTGTCCCGGAACATCCTTTTTTCGAGTGCGCCCTCCGCCCTCGCATTGAAGATCAGCTGATTTTTTTTTAAACCGGGAAATCCCCATCTCATCCTTTCAAGTCCGATTCCTGCCGGTGTGCGTACCAGAACATCCGCAGTGTCCGCGGGATGAACGTCCTCTGCCGCCGGGACAACATCTTCTGTCCCGGGAATCCTGAATGTATCATAGAGTTCTTCTGCCACTAAAGGGTCTGTAAAATATCTTCCGCACATAATACTCTCCTGTCCGTTAAGCTTTATTTTTTCTCCGTTTGATCACTTTAAGCCTGGTGAATTCCTCTCTCTCCTTCTCTTCCAGGGCATTGGATATCTCGGTCACAAGACTCCTATAAGAAGGAATCGTAATATTTTTTAAGGCATTTGTACGCTTCTGCGTCTTTTTGATGCTGGCCGCCAGCCGATAGGCAGAGTTTTCGGCCATGGAAAGCCGGATGGTCAGATCTTTGACCTTCCGGAAAGCCTCTCTTGCTTTGTCTATGGATTCCCCTGTGGTGCTGAAGGAATAGGTCGGAATGTTTTGATCCGGTGTATAAGTCACCAGAGGGATCTCTGTTCCCATGATACTGCGGCTTTTTATTTGAATAGAATCCTCGATGGGCACCGTATAGGCCAGCTGGTCTGTCTCGCTGATGCCGTGTTCGATATTTGCGGCCTGAAGACATTGATAGGCGTAAGTAAAGGTCACATCGATCTGTTTCTGAATATCCTTCGCCTGGTCAATCAGGTTCATAAGTTCTCTGATCAGAATGTTTCGTTTCTTGTCCATCAGATCATATCCCTGTATAGCCAGGGCGAGAGAGTTTTTAGCGAGCATCAGATTACCCTTAGTCGGAAAAGTCCTTGGATCCATACGTCCCCCTCCTTTCTTTCAGCTTGGGCTAAAACATCAAAGAATCTGTTGCCGCCGGAGGCCTGCTGTCCTCCGGTTTTTTGGAATAAGTATCCTTATCCCCGGTCTTTCGATAATAACGGTCCAGAAGTTTCGTATTAACACGGTCCAGTTCCTCTCTCGGAAGAATAGTGAGAAGTTCCCAGCCGAGATCGAGGGTCTCTGTCATCGTGCGGTTTTCCTCACTTCCCTGTTCGATATACCGTTCCTCAAACTCTTTTCCAAACTCTAAATACTTTTTGTCGATCGGAGACAGCTCGTCTTCCCCGATGACAGAGGCCAGATTTCTGGCGTCCCCCACTTTTGCATATGCGGAGAACAGCTGGTTTGCCAGATCCTGATGATCTTCCCTTGTATAGCCCTCTCCGATTCCGTCTTTCATAAGGCGGGACAGGGACGGGAGCACACTGATCGGCGGATAGACAGCCTGACCGTGCAGACTGCGGTCCAGCACAATCTGTCCTTCCGTAATATATCCGGTGAAGTCCGGGATGGGATGCGTGATGTCATCATTGGGCATCGTAAGGATCGGTATTTGAGTCACTGATCCGTCGATGCCTTCCACGATGCCCGCCCTCTCATAGATCATTGCCAGTTCACTGTATAAATAACCGGGAAATCCTTTTCTGCTTGGAATCTCTCCTTTGGAGGAGGAAACTTCCCTCATGGCCTCCGCAAAGGCCGTCATGTCGGTCAGAATGACCAAAACATGGCTTAAGGCACCGCTCTCCTCAAACGTCCTGCGGAAAAAATCCGCGTCGTCGTGTTTGACACCCATGGCGGCAAACACGATGCCGAAGTTATCCATGCTGTCCCCGGATCAGTGTCATCAGGCCGTCGATTGCCGAAATCCCTGTGCATATAAAATTCCTTGGATACTCCCTGCGGACCGGATTCAGAGGCAGTCCGTTGACATTGCGTTTTACGTTCGACGCAATGGGCCCCAGTCCATCGATAGGTTTTCCAAGGCCGTTTAATGTCCTTCCAAGGATGTCGGGGGAGAGAGAAATTTCCATGGGATGTCCCGTAAGCCTTGTATGAGTATTGGAAAGCCCCATATTATCTGTCGTGTCAAACACCTGGATGATCGCCTTGTCCTCATAAAGCTCGATGATCTTACCAAGTTTTTTCCTGTTTCCCTCTATGACAAACTCTACTATTTCCTCATAAAAAGCATCTCTGCAGCCCTCCAGTACCACTAAAGGACCATTGATCCTGTCAAGTCCCAAATATTCAATCGGCATGTTAAACACTCCTTTCAGGTACAATCCTTTTACACTGCAGACAATTTAACCGTTTTTCTCGATTATCTTCCGGTAAAAATCATCCACCGCTTTTCGATATTCATCAAACATCTTCAGCCTGTCATTGGGCACATCATATTTCATGGATATCACAGCTTCAAAGATTGTATCTTCTTTATGAAAGGCATTCTGCTGCAAAAATCCAAGACGGATCACTCTGGCGATCTCCAGGATCAGCTTCTGATCATTTTTAATGTCTTCTGTGAAGTGCTTAACGTCTTCTTCCGTCATCCAGCCGCATAAAATATAAAAATCCTCGTGTTTGTCTTCCACACATGCAGCCATCTTCCTCACATCAAAATTTGCCGATAAAGCCGCTAAGGTTTCCCTGGCAGCATAAATCTTATCCGCATTTTCGTTCAGTGTCTGTGTCATCTTATTATCCAGATTCTTCTTTTCTTCTGTGAGAATAGAAAGTTTTCGGTTAAGGTCGTCATAGGCCTCCTCCGGAGTTCCGATGAACTCGTCCGGGATGAAAATCCTTTCAAAGTGAAGAGACTTGAAAATGGCATCAATCTGTTCCGATTTGGACCTGGACGTAAAATAGACCCCATACCCGTAGCTGTTATTTCGTACCCCCTCTACAAAGATCACATCCTGATTGTGTTCGATGAACTCCAGCATCTTTTCAAAGTATTCCAAAGGTGCCCGTCCGAAGCGGAATTTCACGAATTGAAAGTGGAACACTTCTCTCAGGACAAACTGCATGGGGCGGAATGGTTCAATCATTTTTATTTGTTCAGTGAGATGCTTTTCCTCAAGCTCCAGTGCTTCTTTTTGAGCCTGAATACTGCGGCAAATGTTTTCGGGCTGGGATACGATCCTAAGTGCCTGGTCAGAAGTCAGGCCGGGAAGATCCTGATTTTTCGGAACGCTAAGAAGCTCTGCGGCTTTATCGGCCCGTTCCAGAGGCTTTTTATAAGGGTTCGTATCCGTGAACGGCTGCAGGTTATCAACCGTCTTTAATTCCGACAAAGCATTTTCAAGCTGAATCTCGTATTTTGACAGATAATCGTTGGTGACTCTGTCGATGTCGCGCTTTGGGCCCGTGAGAGTTATAAACTTCATCTTAACAATCATACCCCGATAACTCCTTTCATATAACCTGCCGTCTGTTCAGGAGGCAGGCCGTAACGGACGCGTTCCATAATGGTAATCAGTCTCTGTATCTCCTCTTCCTTATAGAAGAGATATGCGGTCAGGCTTGCGATAGAATACGGATCTCTCCACCTTTCCGTCAAATACAGGCGGCGGAGACACTCGCGGTACATCTGCTCAATGGAAGCTGTATTTTCTATCCGGTACCGTTTTCCATAAAAACTTCCCGTGACCTCCGTTTTAAATTCCTCAGTTCCTGACACTTCCGTAAGTTTTTTCAGTTCCTCCACATGAATATGAAAATGTATTGGGATCAGCAGCGCATAGATATCCGCAGGCTGCATATCATAATACTTCTTGGAGCGGTAGATCCACTGCAGGTTCAGAAGATCAATCTGTGTGCCTGCCTCTTTTGTGAAGATCTCCAGTTCTTTCTTTTTTAAGATTTTTTTCTTTTCTTTCCATATGGAGGAGAAATAATAGAGATTCAGTGCCAGATCAAAATCAAACAGTGTCTGTGCCCCCGCATCCAGTAAATTTGAAAGCGGACCATAATATTCTGTATCCCGAAGCCCTTCCACCAATTCTTTGATATTTTTCGATCCGGTCAGGCGGCCGATGGAAATCTGAGAATACCGGTCAAAGAACTGTTTTTTATAATCCAGGTCAAAGGGCTTTTGATAATGATTAAAAATAATCCGGAAACAGTAATTGATCAGTTCCACCTCATATCTTTTTAAATACAATTTGAGGAATCTGCGCTGTTCCAGCCCTGAAAACCGGTACAGCTTTGTATAATCTTCATACAGAGACTGTACCAGTACCTTTTCTATATTTCCGCGGTGAAGATCTGTCTCATCCAAAAGAGATAAGATATCTTTGTAGGCCGGATATCCCTTTAGATGGGCCACGATTTCAGGGACACTGAAAAGCTCTGCCAAAAACTGAAAATCCTCATCCTTTAAGAGCTTAGCTCTCATGGCACGTATCTTGGTAACCAGAGCACTGTATTTTATCATACTTCCCATAGGCTATACCCCGCTGATGCGTTCTAAGATCTCCCTGGCATACTGTTCCCCGCTCTGCCCATATTCCTTCTTCAACTGAAGGAGCTTTGACTTTCTGTCTGTTTTGATATTTCTGTAAGCCTCTGCTCCGTCAGAGACTTTAGCTCTTCGTCAAATTTTCTCTGTTTCTGCCACATTTCCTGTTCAAGTTCATCCTTCTCTTCCTCTGCATGTTTTACGATGGCGGCAGCGGCACTCTCAATTTCAGCCAGCCTGTTTACAATCGCATCCATCCTCACACCCCCTTCTCAAGTCAAAATGTTTTTTTCATTATACACCTAATGCATAAAAAAAGCATCTGAAAACCCAGAGATGTTTCCCTGTTTCCAGATGCATATTTCAGTCGGACCATTTTGAGTGCAGGATGTTAAACAGACCTTTTTCGTCTGACACCGTATAGTCTGGAGATACTTTGCCGTCCGGCAGAATATCCTGTCTCCGGTTCAGCCAAATGCTCTTCCAGCCGGCATTTATGGCTCCGCTTATATCTGTGGCATATGTATCCCCTATAAACCATGTATCCTTCCTGTCAAGTCCAAATCTCTGCTCCGCGAGTTTGAAAATCCCGGGGTCCGGCTTGCGGACTCCCTCGTCCCCGGATACAATGATCCGGCTGTCAGGTATCCATGCTTCCAGGTGAAGATTCTTTACTTTGTTCCACTGAGCACGGGAGAACCCATTTGTTATGACTCCGGTGAAAATTCCTTTTTGTCTGCAAAACTCCAGAATGTTTTTCATTCCTTCTGTCAGCGTGATCTTTGTCTGTTCTATCCGGTATACCTCATGAAATTCCATCACCTCTGACTCTGTAATCTGAATCCCGAATTTCCTGAAAGCTTTGCGGATTCTTTCAATAACAGGGATGTCATGAATTCTTCCCGCCAGAAACAGGTCCATAGAAGGAATGGAATATCTCTCTTTAAAAACCTTCTCGCATGCGCTGCAAAAAGGTATGGACACATCATAGAGTGTATCATCCACATCGAACAGTATAGCCAACATCCTCCACCTCACTTTTTCTCTTGATTATTTTGCGGCATCCACCGGTCTGATCCATTTGAGACAAAGCTTCCGTCACCGATGCCAAGCGCAGACTTTGCAAGCATATCTGCCCTGTCATTGTACTCATCATTGGAATGGCCTTTTACCTTTACAAACCGTACCTGAAGCCGATCCTTCACACTATTGTAGAAGGAACGGTAGGCCTTCGTCCCCTCTTTCTTTGCGGCCCACTCCCCGGTGCACCATTTTGCGATTCCCTCATAATCATAGTAAATGGCCAGCTTTTGATAGCCGCTGTCCACAGCATACTGCATTGCCTTTTGAGCGCCCTTGATCTCGCCGGCCACATTTCTCATAGAGGCTAACGCAGGATCTGCATATTTTTCGGCAAAATACAAGTCTCCCTCTTTTTTTCTGATGACCATGCCATATGAAAATTCTTTTTTTCGATGGTCATAGCTCCCGTCTACATAGGCTGTCAGGGTCTGGCCGTCGATCTCCATATCCCGCCCGGCCGAAGAGTTAAGAAATGCCTCGGCCTCGGTCAATGCAGGAAAGCTTTTAAACTGAGCACACGGAAATCCGGAAACCTGTGCCTGACAATCCTTCCATGTGCGATAAATCCCCGGGTTACGTCCTTGTCTGACTGCGTAAAATTTGTTTGCCACGATGTAAATCCTCCATATTTTTTCCGCTTTTTATTATAACAGAAACAGGAAGTATCTGAAAGTACAGATACCCCCTGCCTGATTGCCGCTATTTCAATGATAAAAGATGAAGTTTTAGTTATTCGACAAATTTACAGAAAAACTGTATGTAGCATTTGCTTTGGCAAGGACCTTCTGTTTTACAGAACAATCGTCGATCAGATAGGAAAATTCTTTCATGACATCCCATAAGTCCCTTGCCTCCTGACCGCTTAATTCGGTTGTACGGTCATTCAGTAATTTCCCTACGGCGGCAGCGGTCTGCCTCACATTCTCTGTACTAAAATCATTTCCAAGCAACTCTAAAAAAACTTCAGACATATATTTCATATTTGCTCCTTTTATTATCTTAAAAGTAACACTGCTCATGCTTATAGAGTAAAGCAAAATTCTGAAAAAGTCTATTCTTTTCGACAGACATAAAATGAAGGAATCCGTCTCTATTCGACAGAATCTCCGTTCATACTTTTCTGAAAAGTATCCAGCAAATCTGATAATATACGTTTTTGTTTGGGAGTCAAACTTTCTACTTTCAGGAGAAGTTTATTTTCACTCTCAATTATTTCCGGATCAAATTGATCTTTTAATATTTCATTTGGTGCTGTTTTTAATGCCTGACATATTCTGATGAACAGAGGCAGACTTGGAAGCCTGATCCCTGATTCTATCTGCCTGATGTGTCCGGCATTTACATCACAAATTTCTGAAAGAGCTTCGGAAGTCAGCCCTCTTTCTTTCCGAATCTGGTTAATCCTCTTACCCAACAATCTGCGTTCCATGTGCATGGCTCCAATCGGTATTATTTTCTCTCTCTCATATCCTTTCACAGCCTTATCTATAAGGTTTTAACATACATGTATTTCATTATATACAAAAGGTTTCCCGTTTCACTAGATGCGTAGACGTATGTATTGTCATCTCTCTGCACACAAAAAAGATGGATTTGAAAATGCTTCTTCTTTTATGTCGAATTTTGTCATCCATTTTCTATTTATATGATTCATAAGAAAGCCGTCTATCAAACGTGACAGGAACAGGATATCAAAATGAAAATAAATTTATGAGTCATCGGGAGCGCAGCTTTTGCAGCCATCGCTGCAGAGCAGGACACTATTATGGAACTAATGCGGAAGGATATGTCAGATATATCGGCTTCATAAGAGGAAATCGGAACAATGAATGCGGAACTGAAAAGGAAGGATTATTTCTGCTGCTGATCTCTGGAAGCTCTCATTGCAGCGGCAATCTCAGAAAATTTTCCGGTGATATAGCCATAATTTTTTCTTTTATGAGGGATCATGCACTGACTGCAGTCTTTCACGCCGTTTTTTAATCTAAAGCTGCCGCCGCAGTTCTCCCCAAGCATATAGAGCGGACAGTAACAAAAAAGGCAATTAAAGTTATCGATATCATCCGTTTCATGGCAGGGGAAATACTCACAGTCTCTGTGCCGGAAAAATTGATAGTTTTTTTTCTCTTTCTTCATAATTTACTTCCTGTCTGATGTTCTAAAATAAGGCGGACGAGACTTTCGACCGATGCCTGCTCTGCAGTATATACATTCATCTCAAATTCTTTCGCCGCCTGGGCGGTCTGCTCTCCGATACATGCTGCCTTCATCCCTTTGATGCACGTATCCGCCAGGGCGGCCGCAAATCCCCGAACTGTGGAGGCGCTTGTAAAGACTGCCCAATCGATCTCTCCCGATTCGATCATTTCTTTTACAGGGACCAGCTGCCAGTTCTCACATCGAGTCTCATAGATTCCTATATCATCTGTCTGAATCCCGGGCTTTTTCTGAAGAATCCGTACAATTTCCTGATTTCCCGAAGCTGCCCGCGGCATCAGGATATGCTCCGTACCTGAAAGTCTGTCCGCGAGTGCCCTGGAAAGAGAAACTCCGTCATAATGTTCGGGTACCAGATCACAGAACAGGCCTTTCTCTTCCAATGTCTTTTTCGTACCCGCACCGATGGCGGCAATCCTGCAGGAACCAAGGCTCCTGATATCTTTTTTCTGCTTTTTCATTTCTTCGAAGAAAATCCTGACTCCATTGATACTTGTGAACACGATCCAGTCATAAAAATCGATCTTTTCAAGAGCCATGGAAAGTTTCCTCTGGTCTCTTGCCGGCTCTATGCTGATAGAAGGCATTTCCAGGACTTCGGCCCCTTGTTCCCTGAACATGGCAGCCGTCTTTGAGATAAGCTCTTTCGGGCGGGTCAGTAAAATGCGGCATCCCGCCAGAGGAAGGTCTTCATACCAGGCAAAATCTTTTGAAAGTCTGCACACCTGTCCGACGACAATGACCGCAGGAGTCTTTATCCGGCTTTTGCACACGGCCTCCGGAAGTTCACAAAGCGGCGCAGAAACTCTTTTCTGTCCTGCCGTGGTTCCCCTGGAAAGCACTGCCGCCGGCATCTGAGGGTTCATTCCCGCAGAGATCAGGGAGTTTGCGATATCTGGAAGTGATGAAATACCCATCAAAAACACCAGAGTACCTTTTGTCCTCACGAGAGCTTCAAAGTCGATATCATATTCTGCTCCTGCTTTTTTGTGTCCGGTTATGATATGCACGGAAGAACTGAAGTCCCGGTGAGTCACAGGGATACCGTTATATTCCGGCACCGCAACCGGTGAGGTGATGCCCGGAACGATCTCAAATGGAATATAGTGTTCTTTTAATAGTTCCAGTTCTTCTCCTCCTCTGCCGAACAGGAAGGGATCTCCTCCCTTCAGCCGCACGACAAAACGGCCTTTTTGAGCTTCATTAAGAAGCAGCAGATTGATTTCTTCCTGAGGCATCGTGTGCTGTCCGGAACGTTTTCCGACATAAATGTAATCAGCCTGTTTTGGAAGTGCCGATAATATTTCAGTGCCGATCAGGTTGTCGTAAATGATCACATCCGCCTTCTTCAGCACTTCCGCTGCTTTTATCGTCAAAAGGCCGATGGACCCGGGCCCTGCGCCCACCAGCCATACTTTTCCAGTCTTCATCGGTAATTTCTCCTTTTTATTTCCATCATAGCATATTGACAAGGTTCTAACAACTCGATAAAATGGGAGAAATTGAATGTTTACAGGTGCCTTTGATAAAGGAGAATAGGAAAGCGGGTGAGATTCCCGCACGGTCCCGCCGCTGTATAGGAAGAGCCGCATTTCAATTATGTCACTGGGAAACTGGGAAGGCGGAATGCGGCAGTGAAGCCTGAGTCAGAAGACCTGCCGTGAACATGCGATTTACACCGGTCTGCGAAAGACAGCCGGTGTAGAATATACCGTCGAAGGAGCCGCGCCCTTCTGCGCCTATATTCGATGCACCAGTATATCTGGCGCTTTTGGTGTTGCAGTTTTTACACCGAAACACAGTTAAGTGAATCGAAAGGAGCAAACATGAAAAACAATCAAAAAATCATTGTAACCGCTGTACTGGCGGCGGCTGTCATCTTCGGCTTCGGCCGCACAGCCAGCGCCATGCACATCATGGAGGGGTATCTTCCTCCACAGCTCTGTATCTCCTGGGGAGCTCTGAGCCTTCCGTTTTTAGCCGCAGGATTTTTCTCCATCAAAAAGACGGTCAGCAAAGACCGGCGTCTGATGACGATACTGGCTATGTCAGGAGCATTTATCTTCGTTATCTCTTCTTTAAAAATCCCCTCTGTCACAGGAAGCTGTTCTCATATGACCGGCACCGGACTCGGAGCCATTTTGTTCGGCCCCTTGGCTGTGAGCATTCTGGGCATCATTGTGCTGATCTTCCAGGCAGTCCTCTTGGCCCACGGGGGATTGACGACCCTTGGCGCCAATACTTTTTCTATGGCAATTGCAGGGCCATTTTTATCCTTCGCAGTGTATAAGGTCTGTCAAAAATGCCGGCTGAACCGCCGGATCAGCGTATTTTTGGCCGCAATGCTTGGAGACATTTTTACATACTGCATCACCAGCGTCCAGCTGGCACTTGCGTATCCATCAGAGCAGGGTGGCTTTCTGGCCTCCGCGGCAAAATTTCTCGGAGTTTTTGCTCCAACCCAGCTCCCTCTCGCCATCGTAGAAGGAATTCTGACCGTTGTAATCATCATCTCGCTTGAGTCCTATGCCCGCCCGGAACTCAAGATTCTTGACTTCATCAAGGAGGGACATGCATATGAAAAGTGATAAGAAAAAAGTCATCATCCTGCTTTTAGTGGCCGCCTTTATTGCTGTGGTCCCTCTGTTTGCCCTAAAGGGCGCCGAGTTCGGAGGCTCTGACGATGCGGGCAGTGTCATGATATCAAAGATAGAGGGAAGGGAATATCAGCCATGGTTCACTCCCGTCCTGGAAACTTTCATTGACGGAGAGCTTCCGGGCGAAGTGGAAAGCCTTCTGTTCTGTGTACAGACCGGGATCGGTGTCGGGATCATTGCCTATAACCTGGGACGTTTAAGGGAACGGAAACGTCTCCTTGCTTCGGCAGAGGCGGCAAATGATGCTGATTGATCAATACGGTTACCGGTCCGGGCTCAGAAAAGTAAACGTCATGGAAAAGTTCTGCTTTTCTGTGACGACGCTTCTGCTCTGTATCCTGAGCAGATCCTTTTCTGTTTCCATTCTGGTTCTTTTAAGCCTTGGATGGCTGACAATAAGAAAAGGAGGTATCCCCGTCCGCCGGTATATAAAGCTGATGCGTATCCCCGCAGTCTTCCTGCTCTTGAGCACGCTGGCGATCCTCGTCAATATTTCCAAAACTCCTCTGGATGCCTATGCAGTGCCGGCAGGTCCCTACTATATAACAGGAAGCACCGAATCGGTCATCTTTGGTCTCAGACTGATCCTGTCATCCCTTTCCGCGGTGTCCTGCCTATATTTTTTGTCCCTGTCAACCCCGGTAACCGATCTGATCGGCATTTTAAAGAAACTTAGATGTCCGGCACTGCTCATAGAATTGTTTCTGCTCATTTACCGGTTTATTTTTGTCTTAATGTCAGAGGCTTCTGCTGTAAGGATTTCCCAGGAGTCCAGGCTTTCCTGTCGGAATTTTAAGACGGCAGTCCGTGCATTCGGAGGTATGGCCTCTGCTCTGTTCATTCGGGCGGTGAAGCGCTCCGGCAGATTATACGATGCCATGGAATCCAGATGCTACGATGGAACCATACGGGTCCTTTTGGAAGAATATCCGCCGAAGAAGAAAGAAATCATTTGCATGATATTGTTTGAACTTCTTCTGCTGTCTATCACGATAGGAAGGAATATTTACATATGAAAACAGAGTCTATGATAACAGCTGATAATCTGTGGTTTACTTATGACGGAGAGGATATCCCGGCCTTACAGGGGCTTTCTCTGGATATTAAGAGAGGGAGCAAAACTGCGGTTATGGGAGCAAACGGTTCCGGAAAGTCCACGTTTTTTCTCTGCCTGAACGGTATTTTGCGTCCCCAGAAAGGCGCCCTGTCTTTTTGCGGAGCCCCTTATTCCTATGATAAGAAAAGCCTGTTAAATTTGAGAAGCAGGATCGGCATCGTATTTCAGGACCCCGATAACCAGCTGTTTTCAGCCAGTGTCCGGCAGGAGATTTCTTTTGGCATTTTAAATCTTGGGGCAGACAATGAGACAGCCCTGAGAGAGACGGAAAAAATCATGGATGCGCTGGATATTACAGAATTAAAAGACCGCCCTACACATGCCCTAAGCGGAGGACAGAAAAAACAGGTGGCTGTCGCCGATATCCTTGTCATGCATCCTGATATTGTGATTCTGGATGAACCTGCCGCGGCCCTTGACCCGAAGCATACAGACATGTTAAATAAAATCATCGATCAGATGACAGAATCCGGTATTACGGTTCTGATCTCAACTCATGATCCGGACTATGCTTTTTCATGGGCAGATCAGATCATCTTGTTTCATCAGGGCAAAGTTCTCAAAGCCGGATCACCCCTGGAAGTATTTTCTGACAGGCCGGCTCTTAACCTCACCAATTTGTCTCAGCCGGCTGTACTCTCTATATATGAAAGTCTTTGCCGGAAAAAGATGATCAATGAGAAATTTCCGGCTCCCAGAAGTCTCATGGAGCTTTTACATTTCATCGAAGGGATCTGAAGATTCCCTGTCTGCGGAGGAGAATAATGAACGATACTAGAAAAAAAGCAATATTAGCGGTCAGTTTTGGGACCAGCTATGAAGATACACGAAAAAAAACGATCGAGGCAATCGAAGATACATTAAAAGAACGTTTTCCGGATCACAAAATGTACCGTGCCTGGACCAGCCGGATGATCCTTGAAAAAATAAAAAAGAGAGACGGAATCCATATTGACTCTGTTCCCGAAGCCATGGAGCGCATGAAATCCGACGGCATTGCAGATGTGATCATCCAGCCCACCCATGTGATCAACGGCGTGGAAAACGATCAGATGAAAACAGACGCTCTTTCCTTCCGGGACTCTTTTCATTCTATTGTCTTCGGGGCACCTCTTCTCTCATCGGAATCCGACAATGAAGCGGTTGTGAATGCGGTGGCATCGGAATTTTCGTGGATCTCTGACAAAGATGTCCTGGTTCTGATGGGACACGGCACTACTCACTATGCCAATACTGTCTATGCTGCCCTTGACTACCGGTTCAAGGATATGGGGTTTAAAAATATCTTTCTGGGTACAGTAGAAGCCTTCCCGAATATGCATTCCCTGATGCGTATGGTAAAAGAATTCCATCCGAAGAAAGTCATTCTTGCGCCTTTTATGATCGTGGCCGGAGATCATGCAAGACATGATATGGCGGGAGACGACCCGGATTCCTGGTACTCTCAGTTTGTGTCGGCGGGATATCAAGTAGAATGTGTAATGAAAGGACTCGGGGAATATGACGGGGTCAGGGAGCTGTTTGCAGAACACGCGAAATCCTGTACCTAGATATTGACTTTCTCAGTCAATATGATATTCTATAAAAAATAGCATAAATGTTAATTACCGCCGGGTAACGTCTTATTCATTCCAGTAGGCCTTTGTTGGAATGTGTAAGACGTTTTTTATACCATAGGATTAGGGTGTCAAAAGACACATTAATAAATATCTGATTTTGTTTGTACCTTGAA
>OAWV01000259.1_pt1 | contig 48074 bp, 50 predicted proteins | sample 1495551 | NCBI WGS metagenome assembly OAWV01 (sample SAMEA2580245, study PRJEB22360) | human gut metagenome | biome: human gut; feature: human-associated habitat; material: faeces | place: Denmark | collected 2008/2010 | reverse complement strand
AGGTCATTTTTCTTTTCTATAAGATTCGTTTGAGTTATTCAACTCATTTGAATTCACTGCCCGTTTTGATGCAATTTCCTAATAGAAAAAAAAAGAAGCCTTGGGCTTCTTATTTTACAGCGTCTTTTAAAGCTTTAGCAGCTTTGAATCCAGGAACCTTTGTTGCAGGCACTGTGATCTTTTCCTTTGTTGCAGGATTGATGCCTGTTCTCTCAGCTCTTGTCTTAACCTCGAACTTGCCGAAGCCGCTGATATCTACTTTTCCGTCGTCTTTCAGAGTCGAAGTAATTTCATCAAAGATCAGATCGACAGTTTCGCCTGCCGCTTTCTTTGTCATTCCCATCTGATTCGCAACAATATCAACTAATGCTTTCTTGTTTAACAATTCACTCATACTATTACCTCCGGTACTCGTATATGATACCATCTTTCGTTTCAGTAATCAACAGAAACTAATCTTAAATTTTGCTTTATTTCAGGCGCTTTTTTCATTCATAATCCATTTCCAAATTGTCGAAATGACTTCCGGCTACAGTGCTGCCTACGGTATCAAGATATTCAATGGACACCCTTTGCCCCGGCTGGGTCAGCGGCAGTTCTGCACTGATGTCCAGGGAAAGAACATACAGATGAGGATCATTTTCCAGCGTGATGTAATAATGGGTAGTCCCTTCCTGCACCGCTGAAGCCATCGTCATCACGATGCCTGTCACAGTTTTATTTTCAGCCACGTCAGCGCTGATCTGCTTGTTCGCATTTTTCAGCTTTCGCAGATAATCATCATGGGCAGTCTGCATCGTTTCCCCGATTCCAACAATCGAATAATCATTGACATCCACAAAGGAATACATCTTAACCAGGCCTTCGGAATCTTTTAATGAAATGAAATAAGTCGGTTCATTGGCAACATTCAATAAAATCGGAAAGGTTGCCCGATAATTGAGATGCTGGACCTGACCCTCAGCCGAAGCCATAGCGGACACTTCATCTGCACCGCCGACTTTAATGTAGCTGGCTTCTTTGGTGCGCAGATTAATTAAGGCAAAACCATTGATCGAATGATCGGCAGCCACGGACGTCAGTCCCGAAAAGACGTAGGGCTGGCCATCGATATTGACAAAATTATAGCCGTCCGTCGTCTGAATCATATCTTTCTGTCCAAACAGAGTATTGAAGAAACCATGGACATAATAGCCCCAGTTATCGATCTGATTCCAAGCCAGTTCTGCCGGCTGAACGCGGTCGACCCAAGCTGGAATTTCATCCATATTGTATTTATTCATCTCTCCGGTTATCGGATCAACGATAATCACGCCCTGAGCGCTCAGTCCGCCATAATAACCAATTTCCGGAGCGACAACGGAAACCACCCAGTACGGATACCCGTCATCATCTAATTCAAAGGAATAATCGGACAACAGCTCGGTGCGGTAACGGAACCGAATGTGCCGGAACAGATTCTGATTAAACCAGGCCGATGGAGAATACTTAATGCCTTTTTCCAGCATCACCATATCCACATCGTTGGGATCGGTGACATTGACCTGAATGAACCCTGGAATCCCGGATCCATTGTTTTGGAACCACTTGATGAAATCGCGGTACTCCAGCGGTGAAACGCGGTACAGATGCTGATCGGAGCTGATCAGCGTGTAGGTCTGATCGATCTGATACTGCGAACCAAGCCCGGCCTGCTTGCCGATCTGCTTATCGCCTAACAGCGCGGCTGTCTGTTGATCAACGACCGGGATCCGTTCCATCGAGATCGCCTGAAACTGCGAGCTGAAGTCAGAAACGTCTTTAATTGCAATCTGATCGCGATATTTTTCTGCGTTCAGCAGTTCGCTGCCCAAAAACATTAAAATCAACATCGCTACAAATAAAAATCCCGCGGCGAAAGCACAGAGTTTTTGCAGCAGTCCCCACTTGCCGGCCAGGATGAAATCACTGATGCCATAGATGGCAAGCAGGAAAATCACAAGCATGACCGTCGACGGACTGTGCAGGTTCCAGGCTGGAAGCGTTACATAATCAATGACCAGCGCCAGCACCAACGTGATGATCAAAGCCGTCACATGCGCTTTTCCCGGCTTCATCTTGGGTTTGCGGGAAGTCTTGAATTGCTGGAACGAATTGGGATCAAAATTAAAATGAAATTGAGTCATTCTGCCGTCTCCTTAATCCGCTGGCGCAGCTGAGCAATCAGGGCATTCAGACTGGCTTTGTCCAGGCACTTGCAGCCGGCTGCATTTTTATGTCCGCCGCCGCGGTACTGCATCGCAATATCATTGATTTGAAGCGTCTTGGAACGCAGCGAACCTGCCCACCATGTATTTCCCTGATCATCATGATCCGCCGCAAAAATGGCCCAGATCTCGATTTCTTTGATCCCCCCAAACTGATAGACCTGATCTTTCGCTTGGGAAGCATTCATGCCCCATTGTTCCAGAAAAGTGTGATCTACAATCGAGATCATCAGATGTTCATCCAAAATCTCTGCTTTAGCGCGGATCGCACTGGCGAATTCATATTCATGCAGACTGACATCGAACAAATCGCGGTTGATCTTGGGGATATCCAGGCCGCTTTGAGCTAAATAAGAGGCCATTGCCAGCGTATGCTCTGTGGTATTGCTGGTCTTAAAGCTCAATGTATCGGTCAATAAGCCGCGGTACAGATATTCCGCGACATCCACTTCCAGCGGTTCCTGATCGACACTGAAGAAGAATTCCGCAAGAATTTCGCAGGTTGCCGCATAGCTGTCCATGACATATTCGTGCTGCGCAAAATGCTCGATCTGCGGATGATGGTCAAGATGCACAATCTGTCTGGCGCTTTGCCAGCGTTCATCGTCAATCCGGCGAACGTTAGCCGTATCCAGTACAATCGCCAACGAATTCCGCACCGTTTCATCATCCACGACATCGCTGTCCTCAAACAAGCCGTTGGTCATTTTCTGCTGTCCCAGCACATAAACCCGTTTTAAAGGAAAGCGATGCTTTAACCAAGTGGCAAGCCCCCATTGGCTTCCTAAAGCATCGCAGTCCGGATTGATATGACGGTAAAGAGTAATGACCTCAGACTGTTCAATCAAAGATAACAGTCCTTCAAACATGCTTATAACCCCAACAGACGAACGGTATCGCGGGCGATCACGAGTTCTTCGTTGGTCGGAACAACATAGACCTGAACCTTGCTTTCTGGATTGGAGATGCAGACTTCCTTGCCGCGGGTCTTGTCATTGAGTTCATAATTGATCGACAGACCTAAGCATTCCTCCATCTTCTCCAGGATCTGATGACGCAGGTGCGTGTCGTTTTCACCTAAGCCGGCTGTGAAAGCAATCGCATCCACACCGCCCATCTGCATAACGTAGCCGCCGACTACATTGATAACACGGTTGACATAAACCGCTTGCGTCAAGACTGCGCGTTCATTGCCCTGATTCACAGCATCTTCAATATCACGGGCATCACTGGAAATGCCGCTGACGCCCAGCATGCCGGATTTCTTGTTTAAAATCGTATCCATTTCTTTCGGCGAGATGCCCTTCTTATCCATGATATGACAGATAATGGACGGATCAATATCACCGCAGCGGCCGCCCATCATAATCCCGCCTAACGGTGTGAAGCCCATCGACGTATTGACGCATTTGCCGCCCTTGACCGCCGTGATCGAAGCACCGTTGCCCAGATGGCAGGTGATGATGCGGGTATCCGCAATATCCTTGCCCATCAGTTCAGCTGTGCGCTGGGATACATACTGGTGGCTGGTGCCATGGGCGCCGTAGCGGCGAACCTTGTCTTCCGTATACCATTCATAAGGAACCGGGAAAATATAGGATTCCGGTGTCATCGTCTGATGGAAGGCCGTATCAAAGACAAAGACATGACCGATCTTCGGCAGCGCCTCACAGAAAGCGCGGTAACAAATCAGATGAGCCGGATTGTGCAGCGGAGCCAACGGTGCGAGTTCTTCGACCTTCGCCACAACATCTCCGTCTACTTTAACGGACTGATCGAAGTAGGCGCCGCCCTGAACGATCCGGTGGCCGGCTGCGGAAATTTCATCCAGACTTTCAACGATGTGATATTTGACCAGGGCTTCCAAAAGCAGCTCAACCGCAACCTTGTGATCCTTGATCGGCAGGTTCTGCGTGTGTTTTTCCCCGTTGACCTTGATCGTGAAAATGCCTTCGTCCAAACCAATTCGTTCCGCGACGCCGGAAGTCAGAACCTCTTCTTCGGGCATGTTGAACAGCTGGAACTTAAGGGATGAACTGCCTGCGTTGACTGAAATAACTTTACTCATATGTACCTCCATTTATTCTGTCTGCATACAGACCTCAACCAGTGCGTCAACTTCGGCAATGTGCAGCGCTTTTAACTTTTCATATTGCGCAATGCGAACCTGATAGTGACGCAGCAGGTGAAGTTTCGATTCATAATCTTCCAAAATCTTTTCACAGCGTTTCAGAAGATCGTACACGGCGCTGCGGCTGGTTTGCTGCAGCTCGGCGATTTCCGAGAGCGAATAATCTTCTTCAAAATAGTATCCCAGAATCTGGCGCTGTTTTTCGGTCAGCAGCGTTCCATAGAAATCAATCAGAAGATTCATGCGCTCGGTTTGAGCTAATTCTTTATCCGACATCCCGGATTCCTTCCGAGATGCTGTAGAGATACAGATCCAAATCAAACGGCTTAAGGTCATCTTCTTTTTCACCTAAGCCCAGATAATAAACTGGAATATGCAGCACATCCTTGATCGCCAGGACGATTCCGCCTTTGGCCGTGCCATCCATTTTGGTCAGGATGATGCCGGTGACATCGGTGACTTCCTGAAAAATCTTGGCCTGAGACAGACCGTTTTGTCCGGTTGTGGAATCGAGAACCAGCCAGACATCATGCGGTGCTCCTTCAATTTCCCGGCCGATGACCTTGCGCATCTTTGCCAGTTCGTTCATCAGGTTGACCTTGTTCTGCAGCCGTCCGGCAGTATCGCACAGCAGGATGTCCAAACCGTGTTCTTTGGCATAGCGGCAGCCATCGACCAGCACACTGCTGGGATCGCCGTTTTCGCGGCCTTTGATGCATGTAACCCCCAGTTTGTCCGCCCAGCGCGCCAGCTGTTCAATCGCACCGGCGCGAAACGTATCCGCAGCGACGACGCCGACTTTTTTGCCCTGACTCTGATAAAGCTTGGTCAGCTTGGCACAGGTTGTAGTTTTGCCGCTGCCGTTGACGCCCACCATCAGAATGACAGTCGGTCCGTTTTCGTTCATCATAATGGGAGCATCCGGACTTTCCAAATAGATATTCTGCATAATCTCCATCAGGAAGCCCATCACGTCTTTAAACGTAACATAGCGGTATTGATCGACCGTTGTTTTCAGCTGATCGCAGATTTTCTCTGCGGTCTGAATTCCAACGTCGCTTTCCAAGAGCACGATCATTAATTCTTCCAGAAAGTCTTCGGTCACGCCGTTGAAGCCAAACGCCATCTTATTGAGCTTTTTCCCCATCGTATCGCTGGTCTTATTAAAGCCGCTCAGATAGCGGTCGCCATCTTTTTTCTTAGAGAACTTCTCTTTTAATGTATCAAAGAAACTCATGCCGGCTGCACCTCCTTGGTATCGGCCATTTCAATTGCATCGGTCAGTTCCACTTTGAGCATCTGGGAAACCCCCTGCTTCTGCATCGTGACGCCATACAGTACGTCGCACTGACCCATCGTTCCCGGCCGGTGAGTAACGACGATAAACTGCGTCCGTTCGCTGAAGTTTTTGATGTAGCGGGCAAAGCGTTCCACGTTGCCCTGATCCAGCGCGGCCTCGACTTCGTCAAAGATACATAACGGAACCGGCCGGGCTTTTAAAATCGCAAACAGTACGCTGATCGCAATCAAGCTCTTCTCACCACCGGAGAACAAGCGGATATTCTGAACCGACTTGCCCGGCGGCTGAACGTCGATGTCGATGCCGGTATTCAACAGATCGGTCGGATCTTCCAGGATCAGACGGGCCTTGCCGCCGCCAAACAGGGCGCGGAAGGTATCGCCGAGCTCCTCGTTAATCTTATCGAACATTTCCTTAAACTGCCTGACCATGACCTCATCCATCTCATCAATCGCGGAAAGAATTTTATCCCGGCTGGCCATCAGATCGTCCACCTGCTTGCGCATGAATTCATAGCGCTCGTTGACCTCGGTGTATTCCTCCGGCGCATTCATGTTGATGTTGCCGAGCGCTTCAATTTCCGAACGCAGCTGCAGCACTTCCTCACGGGCGTTTTCAATATGGCTTTCCTCAACCTTGGTCCGCGCGTATTCGTAAGTCAGCTGATATTCGCTCGTCAAACGCGCCAGATTGTTTTCCAGACGGGTTTCAATTTTAGCCTTGTCCAGCTGTATCGCGTGAGAACTGGCCGTTGCGGTTTCCAATTCGCGGCGGATCTGGCGGATCTGCTGCTCACGGCGTTCGATATCAGCAGTCAGCTTCATCCGCTGCTGCCGCTTCTGGGACAATGACGTTGTGATCTCATCACGGCGGGAATAAGCTTGATTCAATGAGGTGATCAGCGAATCCGCAAACGTTTCCTGATCGCCTTCAACCGCTTCCGGCGCCAAGAGCTCATAATCGTTTTTCAAGCGTTCATATTTGGCACGCTTGGCATCGACGACCGGTTCCAGCTGCGCGCTGGCAATGCGTTTTTCCGTCAGCGAACGTTCCAGCTCCGAGCGCTTGCGGCTGGATTGCTCCAAGGCCTTCTGCGCCAGCTGACACTTCGCCTGCTGGGATTGAATCGTACCGGTGATTTCTTCCAGTTCCCGCTGGACGGTCATTAAGGATGAGCCGTTGCGGGCTTTGCCGCCGGTCATGGATCCGCCGCGGTGAATCACATCCCCCTCCAAAGTTACGATTTTATAACTGAACTTCAGCAGATCAGCCAAGATGTTGCCATGTTCCAGCGTGTCACAGACTAAGACATTCTGCAGCAGCGACTGACTGACCAGCTCAAACTGCGGAGCGCAATGAATAAAGTCACTGGCCACACCGAGAAAGCCCTCAGTGTTCTGCGCGATAATGCGGTGATCCTGGGCGATCCAGCGCGGCTTCAGCACGCGGATCGGCAGGAATGTCGCCCGGCCGCTCTGATTCTTTTTTAAGAAGCTGATCGCCTGGCGGGCACTGGCTTCATCGGTTGTTACAATGTTGTACATGGCACCGCCCAAAGCGACAGAGATCGCTTCCTCATAACCCTTTTCCGGCTCCAGCACCTTAGCGACAACGCCTAAGACCCCCGGCAGAAACGCTTGGGAATCCATAACTGCCTTCACGCCGGCTTGGGAATTGAACGGCTGACGAGCTAGGTTTTCCAATACCTCTTTGCGGTTCTGTAAGCGCCGAAGAATCCCGGCCGCCTCATCGTTTTTCTGTGAATTTTCCGCCAGTTCCATCGCTGTTTGAGAAAGCTGCTGGGAAAGCAGCGCAACATCGCGCTGCAGCTGATCCAAACGCTGCTGACGATCCTCGTACTCAAAGCGCGCTTCTTCCAACAACGACTGCATCTGCTTCGCTTTTTCCTCACGCGTGCCGACTTCAATCGCATATTTGCGCTTTTCATCCAGCTCAATCTTCCGGGTTTCCAAGGTCTGAATTTCATTGATCACCCGCATCAGTTCTTCCTGCAGCTTATTGATTTCCATCTCCAGCGCATTGGAATCTTTCTTCGCTTCCAGATTGGCCGTTTCATGCACCTGAATTGTCGTCTGCTGCATCGTCGTCGCGTTTTCAATATCGAACAGTGTTTTCACCGCCTCATCGATCTGCTGGTTAAGATGGGTGATTTCCTCAACCAGAACGGCGATCTCGATTTCCTGCAGCCGGGCTTTCTTTTCACGATAGATTTCGGCTTTGCGGGCCTGCCGTTTTAACGGCGATACCTGCCGCTCCAGTTCGCTTAAGATGTCCTGCGTGCGGTCCAGATTTTCCTTGGTCCGCTCCAGCTTGGACAGGGATTCCAGCTTGCGTTTCTTGTATTTGCTGACGCCGGCGGCATCCTCGAAAATTGCCCGCCGTTCGATCGGCTTGGCTTCGGCGAATGAACTGATGTTGCCCTGAGAAATCATCGACAGAGAATCTTTTCCCAAGCCGCTGTCCAGAATCAGATCCACAACGTCCTTTAGCCGGACGGGGTTGCGGTTGATCAAATACTGGGCTTCACCGTTGTTGCGGTAAAGCCGGCGTGTGACTTCTATTTCATCCAGCTCGCTGTTGAGATCCCGGCGGCTGTTGTCAAAGACAAGGGTAACCTCAGCCATGTTGACCATGCGGCGGTCAGCGCTGCCGGCAAAGATGACGTCGGTCATCGCATTGCCGCGCAAAGACTTTACCGACTGTTCGCCTAAGACCCAGCGGATAGCGTCGGTGATATTGCTTTTGCCGCATCCGTTTGGACCTACGATCCCGGTTACGTCATGATCAAATTGGATCACAACTTTATCCGCGAACGATTTAAAGCCCTGCATTTCTATTCGTTTTAGAAACATGGCATCCTCCTTCTCACTCCATCTATGTATTATAACAAACCAGCGTTTAAATTTAAAGGAAACGCGGCCGAAAAGAAACGGTTTCGCCGGTTTTTTAAGCATTTACCCATCCCTGTGTTCAGTTTGATAAAAAATGCTCAAAGAATGCGCTTCCATGCTGAATCTGCGGTTGCAACACGGTTTTATTTTCGGTATACTGGTAAAGATATTTTTAAAGCGAGGTTCTTTCTCTTATGAAAATTTTAAAACAAAGCGCGATTGTCTTTCTGCTGTGCTGGTTGGGCGAAGTGATCAGCGCCCTGCTTCCGTTTGCTTTTCCCGGCAGCATTGTAGCGATGCTGCTGTTAGTCGCCTGCCTGTCCTTCTCGATTTTGCGGGTTGAGGATATTTCCGGCGTTGCCGGATTTCTGTTAGCGAATATGGCTTTTTTCTTCATTCCGGCGGGGGTGTCGATTCTTGACAGCTTTGCGGCCATTCAAAACGATCTGCTTCCGATTCTTCTGGTGATTGTCCTCAGCACGTTAATCACAGCGTTGGTCACTGGCGGCAGCATCTGTCTGATCACCCGTTTTCAGAAACGGAGGATTCCGCGATGAAGGATTTATTTCAGGGACCGTTTTTCTTTATCGGATTGTGCTTGATCGTCTATCTTCTGGCCTGCCGGCTGCAGCGCAGAACCCGCCAGGCCTGGCTGAATCCGCTTTTGGTTTCGATTGTCAGCCTGATTGGGATTTTATCGCTGCTGAAGATTCCCTATGCCCAGTTTAAAGAAGGCACCAGCGCGATTGCGATGATGCTGACGCCGGCGACGTGCGTGCTGGCCATTCCGATGGTGAACCAGCGCAAAATTCTAAAGCAGAATTTGACGGCGATTCTGATCGGAACTTTTCTGGGAGCGCTGACCTCGATTCTCTCGGTTACCTTTTTATGCCGGATTCTCGGGTTAAACGATCTGATCACCCGCTCCTTGCTGCCCAAGTCGGTCACTACGCCAATCGCAGTCAGCGTGTGTGAGGTGAACGGCGGCTTGCCGGCGGTGACCGTCACTGCGGTCATCATCACCGGTATACTCGGCTCGATCGTCATCCCCCTGCTGTTTCACAAGCTGAAGATCAAAAACAACGTTGCCCTAGGCATTACAATGGGCACGGCTTCACATGCAATGGGAACGTCCAAGGCGATTGAGATCGGCGAGCAGGAAGGCGGCCTGGCAGGCCTGGCGATTGGGATTACGGGAATATTTACTGTCATTCTGTCGCTGTTTCTGTGATACTTTCTAAAATATAAAAGCATACGGGAATTTTGTAAGTAAGGCCTGAAAGCCCCTTTCCCAGTATGCTTTTTTTCTATTTGAAGCGCGGAGCGATACGGGCCGCCATGCGGCTTTCGACCGTCTGCGCCACGGCGATCAGCGTTTCTTCACTCCAGGCTGTCCCCAAAAACAACAAGGATAACGGTGTTCCCAGACTTGGACTTTGGGCACAGATCGCTGCGCAGGGATAACCGGCAATTGGAGCATAGCCGGTGATTTTCACCGTCATTAAACAATCCAGCTGATGCTCCTCTAACAGCCTGTCAATCCCCTCGGTTCGTGTCTGACGGATCAATGCCAGGCGCTGGTTCAGATAATCCGCTTCCCGCAAGGTGCCGGAATGACGATTGCTGCTTTCCAACAGATCCTGACCATAACGCAGGCAGGTGCGGGCATGCTGACGATTATACGCCAAAATATCATCCAGGCTTTGAATTGTGGTATGTCCCCTTACCGAGCCTAACCAGGCATTGATTCCGCTTTTAAACTCATGTTCTAATACCGGCAGATTGTTTAACCGGCCGCTTGGCAAGGAAACCGGCACCAATACGGCTCCCTGTTGTTTTAAGAATGTCTCCGCCTGACTTAACACCGCGTTTTCACTGTCATCCTGCTCAGCATCTTCAAAGGTTAAAACGCCGATTCTCAATCCCTGAACACCACGGTTTAACGCCTGGGCAAAGTGAAAATGCTCCGGACAGGCCTGCGTTGCCGGATCCTGCGGATCTCTGCCCCATAAGGCATCCAGCACCACGGCACAATCGGCGATCGACTTGCCCATCGGCCCGGCGGTATCCTGCATGACGGAAATCGGAATGATCCCGCTGCGGGAAATTAAGCCGACCGTCGGCTTGATCGTAGCCACCGCGTTATTGCGGGCCGGTGAAACCAGCGAGCCGTTGGTTTCTGTTCCGATTGAAAACGGAACGAGTTCAGCCGCCACGGCAACGGCAGAACCGGAACTGCTTCCGGAAGGATCCAGTTCAGGATCATAGGGATTGACCACCTGACCGCTGCGGGAACTGAACCCCGAAGGCATTTTGCGGGAGCGGGCCACCCAATAGGCAAATTCGGATAAACACGCCTTGCCGAGGATCACAGCACCAGCCGCTTTTAAGCGTTGAACGACTTCTGCGTCCTGCGGAGCATAGAAATCCGCCAGTGCCGCGGAACCGGCGGTTGTATGCATCATGCCGGCGGTACAGATATTATCTTTGACCACTACCGGCAAGCCATGCAGCAGGCTGCGCGGACCTTTTTCCTTCAGCTCCCGATCCAGTCCATCAGCGATCCACAGTGCTTCCGGATTGATCTCGGCGATCGAATTCAAGCACGGGCCTGACTGATCCCGCTGGGCAACACGCCGCAGCGCTTCCTCGGTCAGACTCCGACTCGTCCAGCGTTCTAAACGCATGCCGGCCGCTAATTCCTGAATCGAATATTCAAACATGAAATTCCCCCTATTCTTTTTTTAGTTTTAAAGAATATTAAAATGATCATAAGTATAGTGCTTATGGATTATCTTCTTCTAATGTGGGATCAACTCCCAATGCTGCAAATCTTGAAAAGAAAAGTTCATCTAATATTGACTCAGATGTGTATTCCATACCCCATATTTCAAGTTGACGCTTATCAATTGTATATAGACCTGTCTTAGGAATTCTATTGTCAGTTACAACGACATCTGTTCCCATTATTTTTCTCTTGGCTCTGAGTTTTTCAAAAATTTTATCGCTTTTTTTCTGCCAGTCAGGATGTATTTCAAGAATAGCATCATCATAAAAAAGTATAGGATTGAATTGCCTACGGACCGTCAAAGATTCATATTTTTTTGCATATGACAGTTTGTCAGGTAGTAGGCTTCCCATAACAAGTCCATATACCTCTTTGTATGAATTTAATACGACTGCACTATACAACATATTTACACTTGAATCTTCTGAGTTGTTATTTATTAGCAGAATTCTCATTCTTGCACTGCCATCAACCATGATTTCTAGAAAGTTATTAACATGAGCCGGCAATAAACCTTTGGGAGTCGATATTCCTCCATGCGTATATACAATTGAATTGCCAATATATGACAGGTTAAATGATTTTATTTTTTCTGATATGATTCTTGCAATTGATTTCAAATCGGCTGAATTGAAAATATCCAGTACAGTATAGATATCTGATGAAACCACAGAAAAACCGATATCAATATATCCATAGACATTGTTCGTGTGCTCCCCAACAGGGGGAATGGATATTTTCTTTTCCATTTTTGAAAGAAGTTGTTCTCTCTTATTATAGATCTGCGATAATTTAGTAGAATCTTTAATGGTAAAAGAGCCAGATGAAAGTCTTTCAAAAATTTTACCACTGTTTGTAATATATGGTGGTTCTGAACCTTCATCTACTTTTATGACATAAATAATATTATTATCAACGGTAAATTTTTTAACATCAAAAGATGGTGTTGGTGTAATTGAATCATGAATCGTTGTGTGAATACGTTGCTCGTTCCAATTTACACAACCTTGAATTTGCTTGTCATCAGATACACCAAGAAAAATATATCCGCCAAAGGTGTTTGCAAAAGCCGACACCTCTTCTATAGCTTTTTTAGGAGATACATCATCATTTTTAAATTCAAAATAAAATGATTCTTCAAAATCTTGTTCTGATAACATTGATTTGATATCTGAAGGTTCTAATGTAGACCATTCTTTTCCGTTGATATTTAACATATTATCACCACCCTATTAAAACGGTAATTCTTCATTTGGTTCTTCTATTTTAACCACTGAAATTTTCGCAATTAAATTATTTAAAACTAATCTTTGAGATTCACTCGATAATGATAAAAACCATGTTTCAAAAGAAATTAGTGTAGTACAAGGTATCTCTCTTGAAATGTAAAATTTGTAGTTTCCTTTAACGACTATCGCAACAATATCGCTCGGGTTTTGAACAACATCCTCAAAGCAGTTTTTTTGAATTACATTGTGCAAATTTTCTTTAAAATCATTAATTGAATTTACAAAAACCCTTTCTGACGTAAAGGAAGATAAGCAACAAAGAATAGCATTTGAAAACTCCTGATAGATTTTCTTGTCCTCCTTGCTAATTTCAAGAGATGAAAAATCTTTAAGAGCCATGGCCTCCTTGATTTCAGCAAACGAATTATAACGGTTCGCCTTGTTTGGTTCCATCATTTTGTGAAGAATTGACCCATAGGAGAACAAAATATCATTGTCGCTGCTTCTTAATAATCTATTAAACAATTCGGCAAGGTAAAATATATCAGTCCGAGAATCGTACTTGCCTTCAAAATACTCATTAGGCAAACAGTCAAGCCCAGAACGATTTATTATATCGACCATACTGTCATCCGTAGCAACTATCGGTGAAAACGTTTTTCCTAATCCAAAATCAATAATTTTGGCAATGCCGTCGTTTGTGATTAGTATGTTTCTCTCTCTTATATCTCGATGGACAATGCCTTGCTTTTCAATATAGTCAAATCCATCGATCAATTGTACAAATATGCTATCGGGAGAGCCCGTTTCCTCACAACCGGTATAGCCATTTAAATAATCTGCGATGTTTTGACCATCAATGTATTCCATAATGATATAGCCTGTATAGAGCGACTCAAAAGGATAGTAATTAAAAACTCTAACAACATTGGGGTGATACAGTTTATACATTATTTTGATTTCTTGTAAAAAGGAATCATAAAACTCTTTTTTATCATCTTCATCATATGGTTCATATTTCTTTGCTACAAACAATTCATCGATAAATGGATCTTTTAAGAGCACTGTTTGCCCAAATGATCCAGAACCTAAATCGTTATTGACCATTACATAGTTTTTCTGTTTTACAAATTCAACAATATCCCCATTGCTTTTCATAATTTGCAATCACCTCATTCCATCGATTTAACCATTGTTTCTATAAATTCAATTTCATCATCTGATAAATGATATTTCGAGTAAAGCTGAGCGCCAATCTCACTAATATCCATATTCCAGTTGATATCGGATTCATCCGTAAAGTTTTGCATAGGTACATATTCCCAAGTAGCTTTGGGGTTATGTTGAGTAACCTTTTTTACACCAAGCATTGCACACGCAAATTTTGTTTTAATGTATTTACGCAATGCTTCGGCCTCGTTCTGACTATTAAACATTCTCATGCTAATAAATGTATCAGAAGAACCCTCTCCAGGAGCTGCAATTACAGGAGCAACAATGATTTCAAATGCTCCGCTTCCGTTAGACTCAGGAATAAGCACATTATAAGTATCTAAATAGTCATTGTTCTGCAAATAATCTTTCTTCATAAATTTATATTGACGTCCCGTAGTTGTTTTTGCAAGAAACTTAACATAATCGTCGGTTCCCGCAGCATCTTTAAATACACCAGGCAACAATTCGACAATACGAGAGATGATTTTTGCTCCAGTTCCGTCCCCAGATAACTGAGATACCTCGGGGTGCTCGTTAAACAATTTGTCAGAAAATCTATAAATGCCTTGCGAAGAAATGATAGAATCGAGCCTTTTATTTTTGCCTTCAATATCACTGACTTTTTGTAAAATAGAGTTTAATTGCGCATAAGCGGTAAAGACACCGGTTTTTCCGCACTTTTGTTCAATATCTCTAATTGTGATCGCAACACCACCTTTAATCTCAGCGTTAGAGAATATGGTTGAAGCATTCGGTTCGTAATACACAACTTTGAAATATTCATCATCTAACATTTTGCGATTCCATTCTTTTGTTGTTTGCCCAGTGTTAAATAGGAACCTGGCAGGAGTGATAAGGACAGTTTGCTTGCCAATCATATATGCTATATTCATAAACGTACCATAGATCGGAAATTTACGTCAATTGTTATATCCTCTTCCTGATAAGGGGGATTGCCTATTACAACATCAAAATTCACTTTATCATCTTCTTCAGTGATTTCATCGTCTAATGTAATGCAATCAAAAGACTTATTTTGAGTAATTAGCTTCTTGATTTTATTGTAATCAACTTGTTCATTGTCAGTTACGGTTAACAAACTGTATACAGTAAACTTGGTAGCAATGTTTTTGATATTCAATCCCAAAATCTCATATATCATACGTGCAAACTCGTATGTAATTCCGGATGTGGGAATAGTGAATATCAAATCCTTTATTTCATCAATTTCAAAGCCTAACTTAGTATATTTTTCGTATACGGCAAGTGCAAATTCGCCTGCTTTTCCAGCAATATCAAGAACTTTGTTATCATTTTCAATAATTGCTCTCCAAGTATCGTCAGAAACTTCATCAACCATCTTTCCGCAAATCTGTTTCGGCGTTATAACCTCGGATTCACCTAGTTTGCCAAATTTCTGAACGGAAACCGATGCTCTTGTTATAGGATCAACTGTTTCATCGTGAGATAGTTGGTTTATACGATGAATCGAATAGTCTAGTTTCCTTAGAATGAACTTGTCGGCGTGTTGAATCATGGTTTTCAACACAGTTTTATGAATTCCTAAATTCTTTGCAATGCGACTGTTGTTTTGCTCTTCGATACACTTAACGATATCGTCAAATGACATTACTTCGTTCTTTGTCAAAAAACCAAAGAACAAGATTCTTGCATAATACGATCTGAATTACTTTACTGCATCCTTGATTGTATCTTTAGGTTCATTTGGGGGATTTGTACCTGTGTTATCTCCCGGCTGCTGTGGTTCATTGGTTTGAGGCTCATTTGGATCTTCGAGAACATCCAAATCATCTCCCTCGCCGTCACTGCCCTTAATCGTAAACCCTGCCTTTGAGCCGAGCTCATTTTCACGCTCTATGGCCTGTCGGATAGCATCATAATCCATTAATGACATATCAACGGGAATTTCAACAGTTTCTTCGGCAACACCACGAGTTTTAGAATATTCACTAACTGCTTTTAGTATATCGGTAGCAGTGATTTCTTCAAGCTTGTTATCCGATTTCCGTCAGTTGATGCTCGGCGCGGAAAGCCAGATAACGTGTCACGATTTCCCGGCTGGTTCGGGCGTCTTCCAACGTCAGACGGATCTTCCATGAAGAATGAGCGTCCAGCTCATCCGCTCTCAGCTGAAACGGTGTCTTTTCAAGCGTGTGGCTGAAACAGGCGGCATCCCCGAAAACCGGAAGCCGTTCGCCTTTTTTATTTTTCAGCGCGTAAGCTTTTTGATGACAAAGCTGGCAGTTCCGTTGATTTCCATCGCTGAGAATGCGATTGACCGGACAGGCTTTGGATACCATTAAATCCCGATATCCGTAGACAAACTGGACGGTGGGTGCGGATCTGTGGAACTGCTTTTCAAACGCTGCGCGAATTTCTGTCTGCTGAGCCGCAGTCAGTTCCAATGAGAATTCAACACCTTGAACCGCTTGTTGGCTTAAAAGCAGCGCCAGAGCTTCACTGTTGGTCACATTGAATCCGTTCGTACAAATTAGTTTCGACGTTGTCCCACGCAGAGTTCCGATCTCCTCGGCCTGCAGCCACTCCCCCTCCAACACGGTTGGTTTTTCCTGAACCCGCAATGAGGACGGCATGATCTGCGGATACGCCTGAATCAGCGCCGGCCAGCTGCTGACAAGCTGAACGGGCAGATCAAGCAGCGCTTCGGCCTGTTCCCGTGTTTCGATCTGGACAATCAGCTTAGGCAAGACCGATTTCGCCTCGATGACCATGGATTGAATTGGCTGACGCTGATTCGGCCCACGATGTGGATAGCGGACTTCGCGCAGCTGAATTAACGCGGCTAAAGCCTGCCGGCGGGCTTCATTAATTTGCTGGACAGGCAGAAACAATGCGCCTTCCAGAAGATTGGTGACTTCCTTCAGGACAAACGGCGTATCGTTGAGCTTTCCCAGCTGACTCACTAACCGCTGTTTGTCTAACGGCGCCTTCTGCGCCGGCTGAAGCCTTTGTTGTGTTAAGGCTTCGGCACGATAGCCCTGCGCGTCGCTGACCGTCAAAACCATCGGTTCCCCCGCCTTGCCGCAAACGGTAAAGCATACCGGAATGCGATAAGCCGGCTGGGCAGACTGAGCCTGAATGACCTTCATCAGTTCGCTGTCTGTGGTCTGAAGCAAAGCCGCGCCAGGCTTTACTTTCTCTGCAACCGGCAGTTCCAGGATATCGCCGCTCTGCCCCTGTGCGCACAACAAATCATTTTTATAAATATAATTGGCCGTAAATCCGATATCTTCGCCATTTTCCCGCAGGATGCGCAGACCATCGCCCTGATGCAGCGGTGCGCTCAGCCGCACCTGAACCCGGCCGCCGCGCTGACTCAGCACAGTTCCGATTTGAACGCCGACGTGATTGGGACGCAGCGGATTCATTACGGCACTGCCCTGTTGGTGAAAGAGATATCCCTCAGTAAAACCGCGGTTGAATAGTTTTTTCAGCCGGATCTGTTCAGCTTCATCGCTTCTTTTAGGCTGTCCGTTTAGAATAGCGTCAATCTTTTCCCGATACACCCGAACGACAGCGCCGACATATTCCGGACGTTTCATCCGTCCCTCAATTTTGAAGCTGGTCGCGCCGCTTTGCATCAGCTGTTCCACATGCTGCAGCGTATTGAGATCCATCGGACTTAATAAGTATTCACCCGGAGCTTTGATTTCCCGTCCACTTTCCAATTCAACTAACTGATACGGCATCCGGCAGGGCTGCGCGCATTGTCCGCGGTTGCCGCTGCGGCCGCCCTGAATGCTGGACATCAGACATTCGCCGCTGTAACAGACGCACAGCGCCCCATAGACGAAAATCTCCAGATCCAGTCCTTCTTCAGCGCATTCCTGCACCAGCTCAAGCGGGGTTTCCCGCGCCAGAACGGCCCGCTGCATCCCTAATTCCTTAACCCAACGCACACCCTCGCGGTTATGAATATGCATCTGAGTTGAGGCATGCAGCTCAAAATCCGGATAAGCACGGCGAATCCAGGAAACCAGTCCGAGATCCTGCAGGATCAGGGCATCAACATCACTGTGATAAAGGAAATCAATCAGCGCTTTCGCCTCATCCAGTTCGTTTTCCATGATCAGCGTATTGACCGTAACATAGACCTTGACCTCATGCTGGTGACAATAACGCACGGCCTGCTGCAGCTGCTGAGCATCAAAATTGCCGGCATACGCCCGGGCGCCGAAGCGCGTCGATCCCAGATAAACCGCGTCCGCACCGTTGTTGACCGCGGCGAGCAGCGCCTCCATGCTGCCGGCTGGAGCTAAAAGTTCCGGGCGTTTCATCCCAGAACTCCTTTTATGATCAACGACAGGCCTAAAATAGCCAGTGGAATTCCTACCCACAGACCGATCAGCGTCATGCACAAAATCAAGCCAAGGGCACAGACAACCAATCCCAGGATGATTGTGATCAGCTTGCCGCATAAGGACAGCACCAATCCTGTCAGCCAGAACACCAGTTTAAACGGCCATAGTAAAATTCCCATACAAACACCTCCCTAAGCCTCCCTGCGGAAAGCCTGTTTTAAAGTTCAAACAAAACCCGATAGGCTGTGATCAGCTGATCCAGCGACATCGCGGCGTTGGCGGGTGAAGTCGAAGGCAGGATCAGCGCCTCGATTCCCGTTTCCGCCTGAGCATATTTCTGATACAGCCGGCCAGCTGTTTTGCCGGTCGTGACAATCGTTTTAATTTCCGTCGCGGCTAACAGCGGCTGAAAATCATTGACTTGGACGTCGCGGATACTGGCATCGCTGCTGCCGGCAATCGTACAGCTGGCGATCACATCCCACAGCGCAAAATGGCGCCGATGCAAAAAGGCTGTACGCTGCTCAACCGTTTCCAGCAAAGCGCCGTCCAGCGCCGCCATGATCGGCCAGAAACGATTGCGCGGGTGAGCGTAATAAAACGCCTGCTGCCGTGAGGCCGCTGAAGGCATGGAGCCGAGAATCAGCACCCGGCTGTGCGCATCATAGATCGGCGCGAAAGGATGGACAATCTTCTCTGTTTTGGACGTCGGTTTACTCATAGATCAAAGCGGATCGGGGAAGCCAGCACATCGTTTTCCATCACCGCTTCTTCGACGATCAAATGACCATCCAGACACGAAGGATGCTCCTCCGGGACAATCTGAACCTCTTTGGCCAATCCGCCCAGGGAAGTTTCCTTCAACTCAATCGGCAGATGCTTGCCGGTATAATTCATCGTCTTCACGACAACGTCAAAGCTGACGCGGTTCTTTTTCACCCGGCTCATCGTCCGCGCTAAGGACATCGCGTCCAGCGCACGCAGCACCGCTACCGCATTGCGTTCAATACATGGAATGATGACGTAGCCGCCAACCGGATCACAGGTCAGTCCCAGATGGTGTTCCATACCGATCTCCGCGGCATATTCAATCTGAGCGCAGTTCATGCCGTTTAAATAAGCCGCCGCCGCGGCCGCCATCGCGCAGGCCGCACCGATTTCTGCCTGACAGCCGCCGACCGCACCGGAGATCGTTGCGTTGGTTTTAATCAGATCACCGAACAATCCCGCCACCGCCAAAGCTTTGACCAGCTTGCCGCGGGTGATCTGGCGATCGTTATAATAATAGTACATCAGCGCCGCCATGACGCCGCAGGAGCCCAGCGTCGGAGCCGTGACCACCGTTCCGGCTGAAGCATTCTGTTCACTGGCCGCATAGGCATAGGCGGCTAAGCGCATCTTTGACCGCTCCGCTTCCTCTTCAATCGTTCCGGCCTGCAGCAGCATCGCTTTCGCTGCCCGTTCCATTTTTAACCGTCCCGGCAAAATTCCGCTGGCCTGCAGACCCTGCTTCACCGAAGCAAGCATGGCCGTCAAAATCGTATCGAGATAGCTTTCCAAGCCTTCCTCGGCCCGCAGAGCATATTCGGCAAAGCCGATCTTTTCCCGTTCACAAACCTCACGGATGCTCTGCATGGAATTTTCAGGATAGACATTCTCGCCGGTTTCCAGATGCTTTTCCAGAATTTTTATGGATCCGCCGCCGACGGAGAAAACGGTCCATTTTGCCAGCAGCTGATGGGCTTCGTTATAGCCCCGGATATAAAAGCCGTTGGGAAAACTTTCCTTCCAGTCCTTTAAAAAGAAAATCGTCGTTTTGGCCGGTTCAAAAGTTTTGCGGATAATGTAGTCGGTCAGATGACCCTTGCCGGTCAAAGATAACGAGCCATACAGTTCAACTTCCACATGATGCAGTTTTTCGCCGTATTCCGCTTTATACAGCTGGCAAGCCCGCTGCGGTCCCAGCGTATGCGAACTGCTGGGACCCGGACCGATTTTATACAGTTCCTTTAATGAATCCATCATAACACTCCCTTTATTCTATCAGCGTTCTTCTTTGTTTCGCTGTCCATTCCCATTGGATTTCTATTTTCTGCGGCTGCTTCTCTACCGTGCAGCTTTGATTAAAAACATCTCAAAGCCCAGCTTCCGATCCAGCGTACCGCTTTTAAAGCGTTGATCCAGCTCTGCCAGATCATTTAAAATTTCCAAAAGCCGCTCAGAATTCAGTCGGGCCACCGCTTCATGGGCTTTCTTAACCCGAAATGGATGAACCTTCAGCTGCTGAGCGATCATCGATTCACTCATCCTTCGATCGCTGAGCATCCGCACCTGCGCCATTAAACGAAACTGTGACGCCAGCAAGGCGACCAGATAGATCGGATCTTTATTTAAGGAATCCAGATCCTTCCACAAATACATGGCTTGTTTCAGGTTATGGGTGATGACCGCGTTGACCAGATGGAACACATCCTCATCCAGCGGCCGGCTGACCAGATGAACGATATCATCGCGGCTGATCTTGGTTCCATACAGCGTCAGCTTGATCAGCTCCTGATGAAAACTTTCCATATCCAACGGCAGCCGCTGCATCAATTCCTCCATCGCATCCCGCGACAGAACCAGCTGATGGGCGGACAGCTGCTGGTTGACATAAGAACGAAACTCCCGTTCATCCATCCGCTTCATCGTGAATACCCGGCAGGTCTTCAAAACCAGCTTAACGAGCTTCTTGCGCTGATCCAGGCTGTCAAATTCACCGCAGAAGATCAGATCCGTGCTCGGGCAAGCCTGATTGAGATATTCCTCCAGAGCTTTGCCGTCCTTATCATTCAACGATCCCGACGGCGTTAAAAATATCGGATTGCGGACCACCACCGTTTTCTTTTCCGCAAAAAACGGAATGGTCCAGGCGTCCTCCAGAACCGCACGAAGCTGAAAATCGGCGCTGCCTGCATCGTAGACCACCGTGTTCATGCCTGTGTTTTCCGGATCGTTTGCTTTCAGCAGTTCTTCCAGTTTTTTCTTCAGCCGATACGTTTCCGACCCGTACAATAAATAGTTCATCGAATCACCTCCCCTATTATAGCAAATCCCCGGCGCGCGGTAAAAAGGAAATTACAAATCGGTGTCATGACAATGCGGATATCGCCTTCCTGCTGTGTATCCAGAAGTGGGATCCGACAGTCTTGCAGCCTTCGGACAACATCAGAATGCGGATGTCCGTAGCGATTTCCGCGGCCGCTCGAATTTAACGCAAGCTTGGGCTGAAGTGTTTTCAGCCAGCGCAGACAGCTGGAAGTTTGGCTTCCATGATGTCCCAGCTTGATCACATCCGCGCGCAGGCCGGGGATTTGATTCAGGATCTTCTGTTCAACCTCTACCGGCGCATCACCGGATAAAAGCATCGTCAGATCATTCATTCGCAAAAGCAGCACAAGACTGTTTTCGTTGCTTTCGTCAGAATCAGGATCGGCATTTAGATTGAATAGCGTCAGGCCACCTATTGTCAGCGGTTCATTCAGCTCTTCAACAACGCTCGAAGGATGATAGCGTTCGATCAAAACTTCCTTGTTTCCACTGTGATCTTCATCCTGATGCGTCAGAATCAAAGCATCCAGCCTGCGGATGCCCTCTCCTTCCAGCATCGCCTCGACCTGATCCCAAGCCGCAGGTTTGCCGGTATCAATCAGTATGTTGCCTTGATTATACGGCAGCCGCAGCAGAAGACTGTCGCCCTGGCCGACGTCGATCAGCGTCAGACTGGCCCAGGGATGCCACCAGCCGAAAACCGTCCACAGGATTAACAGAACACTGAAAACAATTGCGCGATGGCGTTTGATCAACAAGCCGGTTAGGCTCGCCAATACAACAACGATCCATGAAAGCTTTCCCGGAAGCACGCCGCCAAGCTGAACCAGACGATCCAGAAAACCCGCCAGCACTGTACTGAAGGTGAATCCTGGCGGCCAGATCAGCCCGCCCAAACAACCCAGTGTACACAACCCCAATCCCCAACGCAGCGGCTGCATTCCCAATACCATCACAGGACTGACGGAGTGAAACAGTCCGCTCTGCAGACACCAGCTGAGATTGAACCGCGATATTCGCGGGGATTGGCGAAAGGGAAACAACGCACACAGTGCAAAGGCAAACGGAAGCAGAAAGGCTGCCGTGGCTACACGGCGCGGCGCCAGAAGCAACAACAGCGTCCATTTCATTTCAAACTTTTCAATTCGATCAACGCTAGAAAGAAACCGAAAGCCTTCATTCAGGGATAAGCGGATCAAGGGATACGGAAAGTGCAGGATGACCGCAATGCCCAGCGCCGTACCTAAGCGCATCCAGCGAACGGTACGCGGTTTCCAAAACCATCCGCAGATCGTGGCGAAACCACCCAGGATCACACTGTACTGAAATCCGCAGCGAAGCAGAATCGCCAGACCCGTTTCTCGTTCGTTAACGCCAAGGATAAACTTATTGGCCAGCGCCCGCTGAAGCGGATCGGAAATGGCTGCAATCCGCCGCTGCAGAAAAGCCCGCGGCGTTTTCCCTTGACGTCCAATTTCAAGCGTATCCGCATAAATCCGGCCGTTTAACCTTTCCCGAAGTGACCAGGCCTTTGCATCAAAGCCATAAAAGGAATCGTTTTCATCAAATGCCTGACTGATTCCCTCGACCTGGACCTGGTCATCCAAATCGGGCAAGGCTTTGCTGATCACCTGAAAGCGTCCCTGTTCACTCTGCAGCACAAAGCTGCCGGCGGAAACGGAGACAACTGTTCCTGAAAAGCGAGAACCGGAAACGAACGGTGCGGGCTGCAGCTGAATACTTAAAATTGCAAGGATGGCCAAAATCCGAAGCGTCATGAATAAACGCCGGGATCGCGGTGTTCCAATTAAGACAAATACCGCACTGAAAAGCAATCCAACACCCCAAAAAGCTTCCGGCAGACACAGACTGATCACCGCGCACAAAAGCCAGCGCAACGCTTCCGGATAGTTCATAGGCAGATGAAATCCTTCAGCGCATCCCATTTCTTCTGCTTGATGCCCGGAACCTGCATCAGATCTTCCAGCTGCTGAAACAGACCGTGCTCCGCCCGATAGTCAACAATTCTCTGAGCCGTTGCCTGCCCGATTCCCGGCAGCTGCATGAGCTGCTCCAGTGTGGCGGTGTTAATGGATATCCGCGATGTGGACTGAAGCTGCGGAATCCGAATCACATCGTTGTCCTTGAGCGTCATCGTCATGGAAAACGGCGTGAGATCCGCATCCTCAGCCAGCTCCACCTGGGCAAGCACCTTGCCCAACTGCGTGTAGGGAGCACAAGTCAGCGTCTGCGGCTGAAGCACAGCGCCTTCGATCGTCACGGTAATCGGCTGGCCCCGCATCGTTTCCAAGTCGACAACGCGCTGCGGAATCACCGGCAGAAGCAGAAAAACAAAACAAAAAATAAGCAGGAACCCTTTTTTCATAAGATCACCCGCTTATTCTATTGCGCAAATTGTCAAAATTCCTGCTTTTTTTACCGAATTTCTAAAATCTTTACCTGATAAGGTTCATCGACCAGAACTTCCACCGTCTGACCCACCTTGTGTTCCAGAATGGCTTCCGCTAACGGCGTCACATTGGAAAGCTTTCCATTGAGCGGATCCGCTTCAACCGATCCTACGATCGTAAATTCGTCGATCTGATGCGTATCCAGCTCTTCAATCTTGACGGTTGAACCAATCTTGGCCACCCGGACAGAACCCTGCTTATCATCGATAATCTCGATGTTGTTGAGCATGATTTCAAGCTCGCGGATCCGCGCTTCGACCTGGGCCTGGCGATCCCGCGCTGCATCATAATCAGCATTTTCTGACAAGTCACCCTGCGCACGGGCAGCTTTCAGATCTTCAATGACTTCCTGACGAACAACATGGATCAGGTTTTCCTGTTCCTTTTTTAATTCTTCAAGACCTTCTTGAGTTACATAAATTTTCTCATCTGCCATTGGTACTCTCACTCCTTAGCTTGGCTATTATAGCATATTTGGACTGATGATGCTACTGATTTTTGTCTTCAGCAGATCAATCGCAACGACGTTGCTTCCGCCCTCAGGGATGATCACATCGGCATACCGTTTAGAGGGTTCAATGAACTGCTCATGCATCACCCGCACCGTTTCCGTATACTGATTGACCACCGACTGCAACGTCCGGCCGCGCTCTTCAACATCGCGCATCAGCCGGCGGATAAAACGAATATCGGCGTCGGTATCGACATAAACCTTAATGTTCAGTCGTTTGCGCAGCTCCGGCTCCTCCAGAACAAACAGGCCTTCCAGTACTACAACGTCACACGGCTCAACGACTTCCGTAAGCGTACTGCGGGTATGCTGAACGAAGTCATAAACCGGTTTTTCAATCACCTGTCCCGCTAACAACGCATCGATCTGTTCAATCATCAGCGCATGATCAAAGGCAAACGGATGATCGTAATTGGTCTTCACCCGCTCCGCCATCGTCTTCTCCGACTGATCTTTGTAATAATCATCCTCCCGGATGATCACGACCGAACGCGTCTGCTCAAATTCTTCCTTTAAGCACTGGGCAATCGTTGTTTTTCCCGAAGCGCTGCCGCCGGCGATCCCGATTAATAACGGCTTCATTTCAACTCACCTCTCATGAAAACTGCTTGCTTATTTCAGATACTTGCGGACATTGGCCTGATGCTCGGCATAGGTTTTGGCATAATAGACCGTTCCATCCCCCTTGACATCCGCCATAAAATACAGATAATCGCTTGCCTGCGGCTGCAGCACCGCCGCAATTGCATCCCGTCCCGGATTCAGAATCGGCCCCGGCGGCAAACCCTCAACCCGATAGGTATTGTAAGGCGAATCAAAGTCTGGATTCACCTCGCACGCCATCCAGTCGTCGTCTTTTTCCTTGTCAATCGCATAGCACACCGTGACGCTGGACTGCAGCTTCATGCCGGCATGCAGACGATTGTAGAATACGCCGGCGACAAGCTGCATATCACTCGGCTTGGCCGCTTCATACTGCACGATCGAAGCCAGCGTAAACAACTGATGAATACTCAGCTCTGACTGCGCGAACTGATCCGCGAAGTCATTGTAAACCTTCAGCGTCTGATCCAAAATCTTCCGCGTGATCTGATCGGCATCGGCATCGACAAAGAAGTTGTAGGTTTCCGGGAACAAATAGCCTTCCAAAAGGATCCGGCTGCTGCTGTTGAAAATTTCTTCCGTTAAAAACGGATAATCACTCATCAGCGAGCGGACATAAGCTTCATCATTCCACAATGCTAACATTTCATCCTTGCTGCACTGCGTCGTTTCTCCGATTTTTTCGGCAATATGCTTCGCCCAGTCGCCTTCGATAAACGTTAAACGCGTATCGTTGACCACGGCTCCATGGGAATCATTGAGCACTTCAAAGATTTCCCTGACCTCCCAACTGGAATCCAGGATGTAGGTACCCGCTTTAATGTTGGTCAGCTTCGCCATCTTAACACTGATTTTCGCTGCCCATCCGCTGCGGATAATCCCCTGTGCTTCCAGCTTGTCCATCACCCGGTTCAGCGATTCTCCCTGATTGACCGTAAAGGTGATCTGTTCACTTTGGGATGACGCCGGCTTGAGCTGGCCGTTGTAAAAAAGAATTCCGCCCAAAACCAAAGCAGCACCCAAAACTAAAATGATCACGGCCGTGATCAGGCCGGTATTTTTTCTGCGGCGCTTATTCTTCGACTTCGGCATCGTCTAATTCCTCGACAAAAGCCCCGAAGACTTCTTCAATCATGCTCCACTCATCCGGATCCTCAACCGGCTCCATTTCGCCTTCTTCATTATAGCTGCAGGCAAAAACTTCGCCCTCTTCATCCTTCGGATCGGTAAACAGCACGTAGCTCTTGCCGCGTGCGTCATCGTCAAAGGTGAACAGAATCTCCATTTCGGTTTCCGTACCGTCTTCTTCCGTAATTAAAATTTTATTTGACTCCAACATCGCTTTTTCCTCCTTTTTGCGATTCAAATGAAAGAGTGCATTGCTGCACTCTTAGCGTTTCTGATCTAAATAACTTTGCAGAATCTGTACTGCCGCCATCTGATCGATCACCGCTTTGCGCTTTTTGCGGGAAACATCCGCCGAAATTAAAATTCGCTCCGCTGCCGCGGTCGTCAGCCGTTCATCCTGCAGAATCACCGGCAGTCCGCTCCCGGCTTCCAATTTCGCCTTAAAATCCAGCGAAATCTGTCCCCGAATGCCGACGTCGCCGTTCATATGCTTCGGTAAGCCCAGCACAAATTTGACAGCGCCCAATTCCTTTGCGAGCTGCACAGCCCGGCGGCAGGCGGCGTCATAATCATCCGGGTCAAACCGGAACGTTTCCACAGTACGGGCAATCATGCCTAAAGGATCGGAAACGGCGATCCCCAAGGTCCGGCTGCCCAGATCCAAGCCCATAATCCGTTCCATTACTTTTCTTCCAGATAGGAACGAACCAGTTCCTCAATAATCTCATAGCGCTCTACCGACTGAATAATGCTGCGGGCGTTGTGATGCGAGGAAATATAGGCGGGATCGTTGGAAATCAGATACCCTGCCAGCTGGTTAACGGCATTGTAGCCTCGTTCTTCGAGCGCTTCTTTGGTCAGCCGGAGCACCTGCTTGATGTTGTCTCTGCGGATCTCCTCTGATTTAAAAGACATCGTTTCGGTAATTTGTTTTGACATGGATATCCCTCCTTGAATTTATTTTAGCGTAAACTGCGGAAATTGGAAAGGGATTTTCAAAGTTTTGAGCGAATCAGCGCGAAGACTTCGTCCACTTTTGAAGCATCTTTGCCGCCCGACTGTGCCATATCCGGTCGGCCGCCGCCGTTGCCCTGACTCATCTGGGCCGCCAATTTAACGAAATCACCGGCTTTTATGCCCTTAGCGATCGCTTCCTTGCTGCAGGCGCAGACATAGGTTACCTTGCCCTCACCCGGGTTCGCCAAGAAGATGAAAGATTTTTCACACTTATTGCGAAGCGTCTCCGCTAGGTTCTTCATGGCCTGGCCATCGAGTCCGGAAACCTTTTCCAGAATGAGTTTCAGACCGTTGACTTCTTCGGCATGACTGACCAGATCGTCAGCCTTCAGCACCATCATTTTCTGATTCAGCTGTCCAATTTCTTTTTTCAGCGCGCTATTTTCTTCCAATACGCCAGCGACCTTCTCACTGACGCCGTTTAAGCTGTTCATCTTCAGCTGCGCAGCGATGTTTTTTAACACGTCCTGCTCGCTGACGAATTCCTGATAAGCTGCGTAACCGGTTTTGGCCGTGATCCGGCGGATTCCGGAGCCGATGCTTTCCTCACTGATAATCTTAAACACGCCGATGTCCTGAGTGTTATGGACATGCGTGCCGGCGCACAGCTCCTTGGACACGCTGCCCATCGAAACGACGCGGACCTCATCGCCGTATTTCTCATCAAACAGGGCGATCGCACCGGAATGCTTAGCTTCCTCAACCGCCATCACCTCAGTGCAAACCGGATATTTCGCCATCACGAATTCATTGACCAATGCTTCGACTTCTTTCAGCTGCTGGTCGCTGACTTTTTCAAAATGCGTGAAATCAAACCGGGCATAATCTTCACAGACGTAAGACCCTGCCTGAGCGATGTGCTCGCCGACGATTTTCTTCAAAGCGCTCTGCATCAGATGGACGCAGGAATGATTGGCCATCGTGCGCAGCCGGCGTTCTGCATCCACCTGCAGCTGCAGCGTCATGCCTTCTTTCAGCACGCCGTCTTTCACCTGAACATGATGCATGAACTGTTTGTGCGGTGCTTTCTTGACGTCTAAGACGACACACTCCGCTTCCGCGCAGCGCATCACGCCGCCATCGGCAACCTGTCCGCCGCTTTCAGCATAGAAGCAGGAACGATCCAGGATCACTTCCCCTTCCTCTTCCAGCGTTGAAACGCGCACCCCGTTTTTAAACAATCCGGTGATAGTTCCGGTATCGCGCATCGTTGTGTAACCGGTAAATTCAAACGGTGCTGTGAAATCCATCAGATCCGCGGACTGACTGGCCATCGACTGTGCATCCTCACGCGCTGCTCTGGCTCGTTCCCGCTGCTTGGCCATCTGTGCCTCAAAGCCTTCCTCATCAATCGTATAACCGCGCTCGCCGGCAATTTCCTTGGTCAGCTCTAACGGGAAGCCATAGGTATCATACAGCTTGAAGACCACTTCGCCGCTCAGTGTTTTACTATTCTGGGCTTTGGCTAATTCCTCGTTGAGAAGCTTCTCGCCGTTGGCCAGCGTCGAATGGAACGCTTCTTCTTCATTCTTGACCAGCTTGGCGACAAATTCGGTTTTTTCCAACAGATACGGATAGAAATCCTTCATGTTGGCGGCTACGACATCGACCAATTTATACATAAAGGCTCCGCTGATGCCCAGCTTGATGCCATAGCGCACCGCCCGGCGCAGAACCCGGCGCAGGACATACCCGCGGCCTTCGTTGGAAAACATCGCTCCGTCGCTCAATGCGAAGGTCACCGTGCGGATATGATCGGCGATGACGCGGTAAGCCATTTTATATTCGCCTTCATACGGATGTTGGGCAAGCTTTTCCGCCGCGCGGATGATCGGCAGAAACAGATCGGTATCAAAGTTGGTTTCCCCTTCCTGAATGATGGAAACCAAGCGTTCCAACCCCATTCCGGTATCAATATTTTTATGCGGCAGTTCTTTGTACTGCTTGCGGTCAGTGCCTGGGCGGCAGTCAAACTGACTGAACACGACGTTCCAGACTTCGATGTAGCGGTCATTTTCCATTTCTTCAAAGAACAGCTTTTCGCCTAAGCCTTCCGGATCATATTTTTCGCCCCGGTCATAGAAGATTTCGCTGTCCGGTCCGCCCGGCCCTTCACCGATCTCCCAGAAGTTATCATAAGTTTTTAAGATATGACTCGGATCGACTCCGCATACCTCGGTCCAGATCCGGTAAGCGTCCTCATCATCCGGATAGACGGTCACGTACAGTTTCTCTTTGTCAAAACCGATCCAGTCCGGGGAAGTTAAAAATTCCCACGCAAACGGAATGGCCTCTTCCTTAAAGTAATCGCCGATGGAAAAGTTGCCGAGCATCTCAAAAAAAGTATGATGCCGGGCAGTTTTGCCGACGTTTTCAATATCGTTGGTGCGGATTGACTTCTGGGCGTTGGCGATCCGGTTGCAGGCCGGCTTCTCGCTGCCGTCAAAATATTTCTTCAGCGCGGCGACGCCGGCATTGATCCACAACAACGTCGGATCATTATGCGGGATTAGTGAAGCTCCCGGTTCGATCATATGGCCTTTGGATTGGAAGTAGTCCAGAAACATCTGGCGTACCTGATTGCCTGTTAACTCTTTCATGTTTGTTTCTTCCTTTCTGCTTGTTTGACACGTTTGCCAAAATAAAAAGCGCCCTGAAACTCCAGGAACGCTTAATTCACGCGGTACCATCCTGATTCATTTCTTTGTTCAAAGAAATGCCCTCATTTCTCTTTAACGCAGAGCACACGTTGCTTTGGGCAAACTCAGAAGCGGCTTCAATCAGTTTCCATGAAAACTTGCACCGCCGTTTTCTCTCTGCAATGGAGCGCTCTGATTTACTCTTCTTCGTCATCGTTTTCAAAACTATCGAAATTATACCACACACTTTCCCAAGTGCCAACTGTTTCCGTACATTTTGCGAAAAGATAACTGCGGTAAGCCAGCTGCGCGATCGCCGCTAGGATCGGCGCCAGAATAATCCCGATCATGCCGAAAAAACAGCCCCCTGCCAACAGCGCGATCAGCGTATAAATCGGCCGCAGGTTCATGACCTTTTTAAAGATCAGCGGCTGAACCCAGTTCGCTTCGATCTGCTGGATCAACCATAACAAAATCCCCAGAATCCACGGTATCTGACCCGTCGCAAAATACTGCGAGAGCAGAATGATGATCTGGCCGACCGTTGCGCCCAGATAGGGAATCAGATTCAGCAGCGCCAGCATGATCGCATAGAACACGGCATTGGGAACCTTGAAGATCAGCAACAGCACCGCAACGCTGATCATCAGAAACAACAGATCCAGCGCCAAGCCGCGCAGATAGTGATAGACAACGCGGGAGCTGGTCTTGTAAAAAAGCAGCCAGTGCTGATAAGACGGCAGCCGTTTTTTCAGGATCCGGGCAAAGGCCTCCATATCCAAAGCGATGAAATAGGCGCCTAAAAAGCCGACGCCGAAAAACGACAGCCGATCGACGGCGCTGCGGGTTGCACTCATCGCCGCTTCATAACCGGCTGCGAATACCCCATGCCAGTCCAGCTGCCCGGCCCAGTTGAAAAATTCCGCGGCCGCCAGCTGCGAGCGCAGCCGTCCGGCTTCATTCAACAGCTGCGAACCCTGCTCCATCACTAACGGCACCATCATGCCGATGCCCAGCACTAACAAACCGACAAATCCAAAATAGACCAGCGAACAGCTGATCCCCCGGGGAAACGGCAGCTTCTCGACAAACGGCTCAAACAAAAAAACGATCAGACACGAAAACACCAGCGGCGACAGCGCGTGCAGAACCGCCATCAGCACGCTGTCCCAGCCCAGCATCCGAAGCAGGATCATCGTGATCAAAAGACAGCCCAGACACTGCAGCCAGCGTTTCCAGTTCACACGCTGAAACAAGTCTTTCATCAACAAGAAACCCCGTCGCTGCGGGGTTAGTGTTCAAGATCCATCTGATGCATCTTGCGGATCAGCTTCTTTTTGCATTTGCATGCCTTGTAATACGCGTCGTCGAGTTCATCTTCATTGGTAAATGCCACTACGGCGCCGGCTGCCATGCCCAATACGAAACCGCATAACCATTTTTTCATACTATCCACTCCTTCTAGCGATAGTATGCCCGCCTGCTTGCCTGTCTATTCCTAAAATTGCGGATTGAGCATCGCTGCGATCCGCTGGGTCAGTGTCGTCGAACGTAAATGGTGTTCCTGACTGGCAATGCCGCGGATGAACGCTTCTTTTTCACCCAAAAGCACCAGTGACTTTTTAGCCCGCGTCACGCCGGTATAAATCAAGCGCCGCTGCAGCATGATTCCATAGTCGCGGACAATCGGCATGATGACGATGGGATATTCGCTGCCCTGGGACTTATGGACGGAGATGCAGTAGGCATGGGAAATATTCAGCAGATTATCTGAGGTATATTCCACAAGGATCCCCTCAAAGTCGACGATTAACCGATTCTTGCCGGCTTCATCCTCATTGGCGTAAATGATCTCAACAAGCATGCCGATATCGCCGTTGTACACATCGTCGTCCGGCTGATTTTTCAGCTGCAGGATCTTATCGCCTTCACGGAAGGTGCGGTAGCCGGCTTTCCATTCGCGTTTGCCTTTTTCCGGCGGATTGAGGCATTGTTGCAAAGCGGCGTTGAGCCGGTCAATGCCGGCCGGGCCGTTGTACTTGCTGGCCAGCACCTGAATATCCTGCAGCTCATAACCTTTATCCAGCGCTGATTGAACAACCCGGATAACCTGATCTTTAATTTCATACAGCCCTACTGGGAAAAACGCCACATCGCCCTGACAATCCAGCGCTTCGGTTTGTCCCTGCCGGATCTGATGCGCCAACGTGATGACATCGCTGCCTTCGCTCTGGCGGAAAATCCGCTCCAGACGAACCAGCGGAAACAGCTTCGAGGCGATCAGGTCCTTCAGCACGCAGCCGCAGCGGACCGAGGGCAGCTGATCCTCATCGCCGATGATGCACAGCTTTTTGACATGCACCGAGGCTTTGCATAAAGCTGCAAACAACCAGCTGTCGACCATCGAAAATTCGTCGATGATCAGCAGATCCACGATTAACGGATCCTGTTCCGTCTTGGTAAAGGTGTTGGATTCCAGATCCCAGCCCAGCAGGCTGTGGATCGTAAACGTATCGGTTTCCGTCAGTTCCGCCAGCCGCTTGGCCGCCCGTCCGGTCGGAGCGCAGCAGGCGATCCGCTGATATGGATACAGCTTTTTAAACAAGGCGGTCAAAGCGCGGACGACCGTCGTTTTTCCCGTTCCCGGGCCGCCGGTTAAAATCATGGCATCCTGCTCAAAGAACGTATGAATGGCTTCCAGCTGGGCCTGATCATACGTGATCGCCAGCTTTTCCTGCAGCGCATCCAGCTCCTGCTGCAGCTCTGCGGGATTGACCGGCTCCAGCTCCTCAAAGGGGAACACAGTCAGAAACTGCGCGATCTGGACCTCTGCATCATATTGATCGACGTGATAGATGCGCCCTTCTTCCTCAACTAAGCGCCGCTGCAGCAGCAGCGATTCCAGCAGATCGTCAAAATGATAGACTAATCCGGCGCATTGCCGCTGCATCTGCCGGGCCAGACTCTCGCGGCTGACATACGTATCGCCGCTCTGCATATTCATCTGATCGATTAAAGCAACCATCGCCGCTTCCAACCGCCGCGGATCTTCCAGCTCAAACCCCAGCGACATCGCCACCTTATCGGCCGTCGCAAAACCAATTCCATCCACCTCATCCACCATCCGATATGGATTCTGCTGGATTTTTTCGACGGCGTCCTTGCCGTAGATCCGTTCCAGCTTCATGACATGGCGCATTCCCAAACCATGCGCGACAAAAAACTGGATCAGATTTTCCAGATCGTCGTCGTTTTCCTTTAAGCCTTCCAGAATTGCCGTCCGGCGCTTGGCCGTCATCTTCGGCACCCGGTCTAAAACAGCCGGATCGTTCTTGATTAAACGGATGGCGTCCTTGCCCAGAGCTTCAACCAAGGTTTCAGCATATTTCCGGCCGATTCCCTCAAACAGCGGTCCCGATAAAAACCGAATCAGGGAATCTTCATCATCCGGCATAACACGGTGAAACGTTTCAACCTGAAACTGCATGCCGTAGCGGGGATGATCGATATACAGCCCGCTGAGCTCCATCAGCACATCGTCGTTGAACACCGGCAGATATCCGGTAATCGTCACCTGCCGCTGCTGCAGATCATCGACGATAAACCGGGCGACCGTGTAGCCATTGTCATCGTTGCGGAAAACAACTTGTTTCAGTTTGCCGCGGATGACGTCGCGTTCTTCACTCATTTCCCTCATTCCTTTCCTACAGCAGAATCAGCACAACGCTGATCAAATTGTTCAGTCCATGCATGAACAGCGGACTGAGCAGCGTCTGATTTTCTTCTTCTGCCGCACACAACAGATAACCCATCGTTCCATAGACAAGGATAAAGATGCAGTCGCTGAAATTTCCGCTTAAAAGCGAAGTGAAAACGTGTAACAGCCCAAACAGAAATCCGCTGATCAGCGCCGCATTGCGAAAGCAGGTACGGCTGCGCAGCGTCGTAAAAACCGCTCCGCGAAACACCGTTTCCTCCACAATCGGCGCAAACACACAAGTCACCAACATAATCTGCAGCGGGGATTGGGTCAGCTGCTGAACCACGGTATCCTGATTCTGACTGCTTGATAAGCCGGTGATCAGAATGATCGCCAGATTCAGCCCGTACATGACAAGCCACATCTGGACATAGCGCGTCAGGGAAGATTTGATGATCGTTCGGCGGTTGCGCCGAAACCGCTGGAGATGCTCTTTTAACAACGGCCAGGCTGCCGTCACCGTGATGGCGAACACCCACAGATATACCGCGTTTTCCAAAATCGCCTGCAGATTTTTAACCCCCAGCGGCTCAAGCAGGGAATAAAGCAGGCCGATCAGCATCGGATAAACAAACAGATAACCCGCAAAATAGTTTGCCAGAATCAGCAGCACGCGCCGACGAGAGAGAGTAAAAGGCTTCATTGCTCAAAGCTGCGGACTCGATCCGTCAGCGATTGGCCCTTGTGCCAGACTTCCTCGATCACGCCGCCGCCCAGACATTGATCTTCCAGATAGAAAACCGCCTGCTGCCCCGGCGTCACCGAAGCTACCTGCTGGGGATAGGTCAGCTTCACCGTTGTTTCATCCAAAAACTCCAGCGTCACCGGATTGTCTTTCTGGCGATAGCGGAATTTCGCGCAGCAGGTCAATGTTCCCTGCGGCTTGGCTTTGCCCAGCCAGTTGACGCCGCTGACCAGACATGTATCGCTGAGCAGCCAATCGTTGCTTTCGCCGCTGGCCACCAACAGTTCATTGCGGACGACATCCTTGCCGACGACAAACCATGGGCCGCCCTCGCCGCCGATGCCTAAGCCTTTGCGCTGACCGATCGTGTAGTACAGCACGCCTTCATGTTTACCTAAAATCCGCCGGCTCTTGACATCGACAATCGTTCCGGACTTTGCCGGCAGATAATTCTTCAGAAATTCCCGGAAATTCCGCTCGCCGATAAAACAGATCCCCGTCGAATCTTTTTTTTCCGCAATCGACAGCTTCAGCTCCTTCGCAATCCGCCGCACCTCCGGCTTTTCGATCTCACCTAACGGAAAACACGTATGCGCCAAAGCTTCGGAAGCAACCTGACATAAGAAATAGCTTTGATCCTTATTCAGATCCTTGGCTTTGTACAGCCCGCTGAAATCTTCTTCATGCTGAACCCGCGCGTAGTGCCCCGTTGCCAGCGTATCAAAGCCCCGGCTTTTGGCAAAATCCAGAAAGCTGGAGAACTTAATGTATTTGTTGCACAGAATATCCGGATTCGGCGTTCTTCCCTTCTGATATTCCTGCAGGAAGTTGGAAAACACATGATCCCAATACTCTTTGACAAAATCGACGCGCAAAAGCTCTAACCCCAGACTGTCAGCGACACTTTTGGCATCCATCCAGTCCTTTTCCTGGGGACAGACATCGGCATCGGCATTGGGATTGCCTAAAAAGTCGTTGTTGGCCATGGAATCCCAATTGCGCATAAACGCACAGGATACGTCCAAACCCTGTTGTTTTAAAAGATAGGCTGCAACGGCGGAATCGACGCCGCCTGATAAACCGACCAATATTTTCATTGTGGATCCTCCCTTATGCTTTCTTTTGGATTGAGGAAAAAAACAAGCATCCGCAGATGCTTGTCAGGCTTCTTCCCGGATCTTGCCGCAGCCGGCGTAATTCGGACAGCTGGCGTTACAGGACAGCTGTGCCAGCGACCGCAGCTGCTGGGGAACGAAGGCGTCGATCTCTTCCTCATCATAGCCAACCTGGAAGTTACGCTCATTCAGAATGATCGGCCGTTTCAGAACCGATGGATTTTCCTGAATAAAATGAACCAGCTCGCTGAGGGTCATCTCATCCAAATCAATCGCATTCTGCTGGATGATCTTGGACCGTTTGGAAATAATATCCTCCGATCCATTTTCACTGCGCATCAACAAATGCCGGATCTCCGTTTCATTGAGCAGTGTTGTAAAAATATTTTTTTCAAGATACGGCAGATTCCGCTCTTTCAGCCATTGTTTGACCTTACGGCAGGAAGCACAGCCAGGTGAAGTATACACTACGATCATAAATTGCACCGCCATTTCTATTTGAACACAACCAGACTAAAACCTAAACGCAATCCGATCATGGTTCCTTTTGAGCTTTTATCATACAATGAAACTGCCGGAAATTCAATCCGGCGTCCGCGGATTCTCTTGCAAATCGTCGGTTTTTTTTCGATCCTCGCACACCTCGCCTCTTCCACTTCATTCATCAAGGTTATACCAACGCAGGCTTGCATGTTGCTTCCGTTTGTGCTTAAATGAAGGAAAGCAGTGAAGAAAAAGCAGTAGCGTAATTTCGTTGACATCCAGAGAGATGAGGGTTGGTGCAACTCATCCGCAGAAATTAAGTGAAATGGGTTTTCCGAGCTTTGGAAAGCATCAGTTTTCCAACGGAACAGGCCGTTATCCTGCATGAGCGGTTTTTCAGAACAACGGAAAAACAAGCTGGGTGGTACCACGCGTCAGGCGTCCCGGTTGTCGGGGCGCTTTTTTTATCAGAGAAGGAGAAAAACATGGAAAACACAGAAAAAAGAAAAGTCATGCTCAGCGGCATCAAGCCGAGCGGACAGCTGACCCTGGGCAACTATATCGGCGCCCTGCGCAACTTCGTCAAGTATCAGGATGAATATGAAATGCTCGTATTCATCGCCAACCTGCACTGCATTACTGTCTATCAGGATCCTCAGGAACTGAAAAAGAATCTCAAAGACGCAGTGGCGCTGTATCTGGCCTGCGGACTGGACCCCCGTCAGGCAACGATTTTCTTGCAGTCGGATGTAAAGGAACATGCTCAGCTGGGCTTCATCATGAACTGCAACAGCTACCAGGGCGAGCTGAACCGGATGACGCAGTATAAGGACAAGGTGGCGAAGGGCGAAACGAATCTGACTGTCGGCCTGTATACTTATCCCTGCCTGATGGCGGCGGATATTCTGATTTATGATGCGGATTACGTTCCGGTCGGTGAGGATCAGAAGCAGCACGTCGAGCTGACCCGCGATATTGCCAATCGTTTCAACAACCGTTATGGACAGACCTTCCGGATTCCGGAGCCAGTGGTGCCGAAGGTCGGCGCGCGGATCATGTCATTAAGCGATCCGACGAAGAAAATGTCCAAGTCGGACAAAGGCGACAAGGGCTGCATCTACTTGCTGGAAGATCTGAAATCAGCCCGCAAAAAGATTATGTCTGCCGTGACGGACAACGAAGCCTGCGTTCGCTTTGACCCTCAGAACCAGCCGGGCATTGCCAACCTGTTAACGATCATGTCCTCTTTGTCGGGCGAGCCGATCGATGCGATTGTTGACCGCTTTGCCGGCAAGGGCTATGGTGAGTTCAAAGGGGCTGTAGCCGATGTCGTCTGCGGTGAACTGGAAACGATTCAGGCGCGCTATCAAGCGATTATCCAATCGGACCTGATTGAAAAAACCTTAGCGGAAGGAGCGGTCACGGCAGAGGGGGGGTTAAAGCCCCGGCGGCGGCCCAGCCGCAAGCTGGAAAAAGTGCAGCGGAAGATCGGCATCGAGTTCCGCAAACGATAAACGGACAGCCTCAGCTGTCCGAATCCTGGGATGATTTGGATTCCAGGATTTTTTTATCGGCGTGTTTCCATGCCACACTTTGCCAGTAGCGCTGCAGCCGGCTTTCCTGCCGGGTCTTGGGCTGAATCAGGTTGTCCGCCAGGTCCAGCATCTTCTGCAGCTTCGCATCGTTCACTCGATATTCCACAAACTTCGCCTCTTTCTTTGCCCCCAGCATACCTGCTGAAAAGCAAAAAATCTGTCGTTTTCCGTCTGATCCGCAAAAAAAGACGTCCCGACTGGAGGACGTCTCACCCCTGGCTAATCCAGCGGCTTCTGATAATAATTTCCGATGATCTTATCGGTTTTGGAAACATTGATAAACACCTTCGGATCCACCTTGCGAATCGCTTCGATCAGACCATGAACCTGATAGGCGTTGACCGTCATAAACAACAGGCACCGCGGGGTATGCGAGAACCCGCCTTCTCCCCACAGCTTTGTAATCCCATGGCGGCAATAATGGAACACCGCGTCGCAGACCTCCTCCGGCTTCTCCGTGATGATAAACAGCGAATTCAGCTTGTAGCGCAAATGCATTCCCTGCACCACCTGAGTGCTGCAGAACTGATAGATAATCGAATACAAAGCCTGTTCCCAACCGAACAAAACCCCGGCCACGATTAACATCGCTGCATTGAAATACATGACATAGGACCAGGTTGGAGCGTTGTACTTGGTCGAGGCATAGATGGCGATAAAATCCGTTCCCCCGGAGCTGGCATCGGAGCGCAGCGCGATCGAAATCGCCAGGCCGCCGACGATTCCGCCGAAAACCGCGATTAAAAGCATGTCGCTGGTGATCGGAAAGGTCGGAAGCAGTTCGGTGAACAAGCTGGTCAGCGAATACTGCAATACAGAAAAAATCGTAAAACGATGACCGACGTATTTGTAAACTAACAGCGTCGGCGGAATGTTCAGCAGGAAATAGAAGACGCTGAACGGAATTTCAATGTTGCCGAATTTGCTCAGCGACATGCTGAACAGCCGGGACAGGCCGGCGAAGCCGCCCGGAAACAGATTGCCGGTTTCGACAAAGGCTTTCATCGCGATCGCATAAACAAAAGCGGAAATAATGACCGCAATCAATGTCCTGCAGTCTTTTTTGGCTTGGTTTGACATAACTTCTCCTCTTTTTTCCATTCCTCATTTTATCATCTTTATTTTGTCTTTCAAGCCAAAAAAACAATCAAACAGACAGAGAATTGAAATTCTAGAATTCGATGCGGATCTGATACCGTCTTAACCACAGTTCCAGCTGAATGAAATAGGCCAGAAGCTGCGGTCCCATCATCAGCTGTCCAAACCAAGGCTTGGCAAAACTGCCGCCGTCGGTATCGATTAACTGCTGCAGAGCAGCGGGATCAAGCAGCTCGCACATCCGGCATTCCGGATCATTGAGCAGGCTCTGAAGGCGTTGTTTTACTCGCCGGGTATACTCCGGATGATACGTCTTCGGATATGGATTTTTCTTGCGGTGTGCAACCTGAGCCGGCAGCTTATCCTCAAACGCCATGCGCAAAAGACCCTTTTCCTCCCCTTTTAAGAATTTCATTGACCACGGTACGTTATACAAATACTGATACAATTTCGCATCGCAGAACGGCGCCCGCACCGTCAGTCCGGTCAGCTCGGCCATCGCTTCCTGGCGCTGAATCAAAGTCTGCATAAACCAATGAACGGTGAGATACGTCATCGTCTTCGCCCGCTGATCCTGCTCGCTGTCAAACGGATCCTTTGGTGCGCGCTGCACCGTCGCCCAATAGGCCGCCCGCATCGCGCCTTCATAATCCAGCTCGTTGATCGGCGCCCGCAGCAGCTTCACGCGCTGGGGCAGTGACTGCAGCCATGGGAATGATTTCAGATCGACAAGATCACTGCGGTAAAACCAAGGATAGCCGCCGAACAGTTCATCCGAACATTCGCCTGTCAGAACCGAATCCGTCTGTTCTTTGACCTTGCGGTACATCCAAAGCAGACTCGAATCCACATCCGCCATCCCCGGTCCATCCCGGCCGACCATCGCAGTTTCCAGCAGTTCTTCACACTCCCGCTGAGTGATCAGCAGCGGTTGGTGATGAAACTGATACCGCTGAACCATGGCGTCAATATAGTCGTTATCGCGGGTCGTCTGATACGCGTAGCCTTTAAAATACCGCTCGTTGCCTTCATAATCGAGGGAAAAGGTGTTCAGCGGTCCCCGTTGAGCAGCCAGGGCACATAGAATACTGCTGTCCAATCCGCCGGAAAGAAAGGCCGCGTGCACCTGCGAAGCTTCACACTGGCGGTTCAGAGAATCCTGGACCATCTGGCGGATATGCGCCGCTGTGGTTGCCAGATCCTCATTGTGCCGATGAACGTTCAGCTCAAAGTATTCATGCAGACTTTCCTTGCGGTCGCGGATTAACAGCGCATGTCCGATCGGCAGCTCCGCGACATTTTTATAGAAAGTCTGTCCTTCCGTATGCGATGGGCCTAATGCAAACAATTCCAGCAAGGAGCTGCGATTGATCACCGGCGTCCGGCTGCCCTCCGCAAACAAGCCTTTAATCTGATCCGAAAACAGCCACTCTCCATCCGGTTTTCGGGTATAATACAACGTTTTAACTCCCATCGGATCCCGTACGATATGCAGCTGATGTCCCTGAATGAAGATGATGACAAATCCTCCATCCAGTTTTTCAAACAGCTTTTCATTCAGAATTTCATACAGCTGCGCCAGCATCTTCGCGCTGCTTCCTGTACTCTGCGGCCGGTATTGTTCCCATATTCGGCGCAGCTCTTCTTCATTGTCCAGAACTCCTGACCAGAAACAGCCGCATTTGCGCTGACTGTCATAATACATCTGTTCCGGTCTGGCGGATGCCAGAAGATGTTCGTCACTGACGATTGTCAGCTCGTCTTTCAGTCCCATTCGTTCTAAGCGGGACTGTTCTTTTTGAATATTTCGATTTTCATTGAATATCAGATTGATCTTCGTCATAATTTCCTCCTCATCGTTTCATTCTATGACGAAAGCAAACATCTGATTCATCGCAGACAAATCAATGTTTTTAAATACTGCAGACTGCGGCTGCGCTGCTGACGCAGACTCCGGGCACAGACTAACAGCCGATACACAACACCCGTATCAAAATAAACGACAGCCAATCCATGATCATTGCCGATCTTGCGGATTCGGTCCGCCCGCACATAAACACAGTCATCCCGATCCATGGAAACCGTCGGAATGAAAATCCAAGGCGGATATCCGCCGACATACAGAGCGGGCTTCTGAATGATCCCCATTTTTTTACGATAACCTTCCAGCCGTCCTTCCAGACTGCTGCCGGCTTCAACGCACCAGCGGCGCAGCCACTTAATTGGTTTGTCGGGCAGTGTGTAAATGGTTCCGTCGCTGTCAATCGCAATCGTACAGTGCTTTTTTGAATCATAATAAAGTAGTAATAAATCTTTCATAAGTTCCCCTTTTAGCGCAATTGGTGAATGATTCGTCACTATAAATATTGCAGAAAATTTTAAAAAACCTGTTTTTTTCTCGATCTTCGCAAATATTTTTAAAAATCTTAAAATCGGATCTCGATATTATTGTTTATTAAATGTTTACAACGAACAGAACCAAGCAATTTCAGAACTTGAATTTCAATATCAATTCTTTTCTGTTATTCTTACCTGTTAAAAAAGCATAAAAAAACTCTCGCTGAGCGAGAGTAAAAACAGTAATTTTACACCGAAAATAACCGTTTCCAAGTTTAAACCGTTACACTGAATCGAAAAATCCGAACTATTCGCCGCAGCAATCTCCGCCGCAGCAGCCGCCTTCTTCAGAAGAACATCCGCCGCCGCAACCGCCGCAGCCGCCCTGCATCTGCCGCTCATAAACCAGCGTATCGATGATCAAACATTCGATTTCAACTTTAGCCCCTTTTGGCAGAGCCCCGACCTGAACCGTGGAACGTGCCGGATACGGGCGATCGAAATACGTTGCATAAATTTCGTTCATGGCATTGAATTCACCTAAATCTGTCATGAAAACGGTTGTCTTGACGATATGGCGCATTTCCAGATCCATTTCCGCTAACAGCGCTTCAATGTTCTTTAAAACCTGATGGGTCTGTTCCTGAATTCCGCCCTCGACAATTTCACCGGTTGCGGGATCTACCGGAATCTGACCGGACATATAAACAAAGTCCCCCAGCTTGACTGCGGGTGTGTAAGGGCCAATGGCTTTCGGGGCATTGGCAGATGTAATTTCCTGAATCAGCATGTTTACCTCCTGTACGTTTGCCGTTTTGAGTCTGATTTTATGATCGGATTCCTATTCGTCTTCTTCAAAATCCTGGATATAGTAGTCCCGTTCCAAATCCATAATATGCCGCGCATGCCGCGAACTGAAATGCTTGACGATCTGGAACACTGCTATGATCAAAAGAAGGGCGAGAAAGGCAACAGATAAAAAGTCATTGATGTTTTCGATCATTTTCTATCACCTCTGCTGCCTATTATACTGGACTTTCAGCTAATTTTCAAATAGAGCGCCCTCAGCGATGAAAAAAACCGGTGTAGTTAAGATCAAAGCCTTTCCTTGCGGGCGGATCCAGAACCGTCCGCCTTCACAGATTGCCAAAGCGGTTCCCTGAACTAGTCCTTCTTTCTGCAGGCAGGCGTACACGCATACCACACCTTCAGGACTGCTGCAGATCCGTCCCTGAATGGGTACGGCGGAATCCAGATAAAAAGTGTGTTCGTCGAGAACGCGCCAGCGATGCACCGCATGGGCCGGCGGATCCCAGGGCAGAATCCCCTTTCCCCGGCATTCATGATCGCCGTAATAGCCGATCAGATCAGAGACAGCCTGCGGCCGGGGCAGGCACAGGGCGATTCCGTTTTTCTCTATAAACCACGTGATCCAGCGATCCTGTATTCGGATTGTCCCCCGCGTTTCAGCATACGTTCGTTTCTGCCAGGCAGCCTGAGCCAGAACCGCCGCCAGCAGCGAAGGTCCGTCATTGCCCTCTGCATCCATCGGATACTCGAAAACGCCCTCGCCCTCATGGATGCCGGCAAGCTGATCTCCGGCGATGCCCTGTCTGGGGCTTAAGATCCGGGCTCCGCTTTGCGCCTGCGGTTTACCGTCAATCAGAACAGTCGAAAGATCGGCAGCTTGGAATTTCCAAAATTTCACAATATCACCTCAAGTATATTTATGACGACCGGGTTCAGAATAATGTCAGGAGGCGATAAATATGGCAAGAAAAAACGAGAAAACTGAATCCGGCAAAGAACGTTTCGTCGCTGTTCGTAAGAACAACGAAGGAAACCTGTGTGAATTCAAATCCAACACAGGCAAGGTCTATGACTATGAGATGGCTATCGAAGCTATCGAACAGGGCAAGATCGAAGGCGCTATGCTGTTTACAGGCCGTGACGGAAAGCAGCACATCCGTTCTAAGAACGATGGCGATCCGAACACGAAATTCTCTAACCTGAAAGAGTTCTAAGTTTTCCTCCTTAACTCAATCAGGGTTGCCGGACAACCACTTCCGGTACCGAAAAAGCAGGGCAAAATCCCTGCTTTTTTCGTTTTTCTGACATGTCCGAAACCGGTTCTCTTTTTTGGCAGTCAGAGAATACCGGTTTCTTTCATCCATTTTATACCTTTTCAGTCCAGCTGCTTCATCTTGTTTTCCGGCGCTAGAAAATCATGGTACAAGGCCAGCGGAATCTGAATCAACGCCAGCATCAGCTGCAGCGTCGACAGCGTGCCGACCGCAATTCCGGCATAGGCAAATTTCTGAATCGCTTTCAGCGTCGTCAGCGAAGCATAGCTCTGCGCCACAAAGATTCCGCCTAAGCCCAGCGTCAAAAGCTCGCAGAAAACCAACAGCAGCAGACCCCGGCGTTTCCGCCGAATATTTTTATCCTTACCGCGCTGCGCTGAAAACATCAGCGTAACGATGAGAAAGCCAATCTGCGGCCCCGCCAGCGCCCGCAAGGCGCTGCTCAGCCAGTCGGAAGCGTTCAGCGGCGTTGCCAAAAGATTTAAGATCATCCGCCCCAGCCAGGTCTGCTCGACCCAGACGTGCATGGTCAGCGCCATGATGTCTTCAACGCTGCGCAGCTGCACTAATAAATATCCCAAGCGCGCATTGGCAAAGCTGAACACCGCGGCACACCCGCAGCCGATACAGAACAGGACACAGATCCGCCGTTTTTCGGTTTGCAGCAGACGGTTGAACAGCGTGATCATACCAACAGCCAATCCTCTCCCTTAATTTGTTCAGTCTTGCTTAAGCCGGGATAATCCAGCTGCCGCAGCACCTCATAAACGCAGATCGCGACGCAGTTGCTTAAGTTCAGACTGCGCGCATCGGCAACCATCGGCAGCCGCGCACAGCGGTCGAGATGAGGACGCAGAATCGCTTTGGGAATTCCCGTGCTCTCCCTGCCAAACACCAGATAAATATCTGTCTGCGCCTGAGTATAGTCAAAATCGGCCGGCGGCTGTTTTCCATACCGGGTTAAAAAGTAAAACTCCCCTTGCGGATTCGCTTCGCAGAAAGCATCCCAGTTTGGATATACGCTCATCTCCAGCTTATCCCGATAATCCATGCCGGACCGGCGGATTTTCTGTTCGTCCAGTGAAAATCCCAGCGGTTCAATCAAATGCAGCCGACAGCCCGCTGCAACGCAGGTCCGCATGATATTGCCGGTATTCTGCGGAATTTCCGGTTCGTATAAAACAACATGAATCATGCTTTAACCCCTCCTTTGCTTTGATACCAAGCTAATCCCAAACAAAGCAGATAGCCTAAGGCAAAACCGCCCAGAATCCGAAATACCAGATGAAAGAAGAAGGTTTCCGGAACCATCATAATTAAAATATCCGTATTGGGATCCAGCAGCCATAAATTATTGCGGAAAAAAATATGATGGAACATCGTCCAAAATTCATTAAAATCCAAAAAGGCATAGAACGCCAGCGCGCCGGCCAGCCCCATCAGCACCGCGGAAGTTTTCAAAAACATCTTCGCAGTCGGCTTGCGCAGCGCTTTATTTTTTTTGACCGCCAGCACAACCACGCCCGCAATGACGATAACCAAGGCCAGATTGCGCACCGTCATCGCATTGAGATACAGCGCCTGGACATCGACCATGTGATCCTTTTCCCGCTGATTGAAGACTTCCTGTACTTCGCCGCCAACCACGGCCTGCACTTCGAGATGATCACGCTTGCCCTGGATATAATCCAGCAGCACGTTGGTTGTCAGATCCAGATCTTCCTGGCTCATGCCGATCGTTTCGGCGGTATTCAGCTCACGGTACTGCTGCGCATAAAACGGCCGGCTGAAACAGTTGAGATCAACAGAAGTCAGAATCAGCAACGCGATCAGGGCAACCGACCAGACAACCTGCCCGATCTGGATCAGCCTGGAATTAGTTTTCTTCATGATGTAAATACTCCATTAACAGCCGCATCGCCTTGCCGCGGTGGCTGACTTCGTTTTTTTCCTCTTCACTGGCCTCAGCCAACGTTTTGCCCAGCGGCGGATAGAAAAAGATCGGATCGTAGCCAAACCCCTTATCCCCACTCGGCGCAAACGCAACAGTGCCCTCAACGGTCCCTTCAAACACCTCTGTCGGCTTGTCTGGACGGGCTAAGGCAATCGCGCAGACAAAGCGGCAGGTCCGGTCGGCCTGATCGGCAACGCGCTCAATGAGATTTTGATTTTTAATCTCATAGCTAGTATCATGGCCTAAATACCGCGCGGAATACACACCCGGTTCTTTGTTCAGCGCATCGATTTCCAATCCCGAATCATCGGAAATGACCGCACAGCCCAACTGAGCGCATAACGCTTCCGCCTTGATCACGGCATTCGCCGCAAAGGTCGTCCCCGTTTCCTGCGGCTCCTCAAACTGGCCGCATTCCTGCATGGAGATCACCTGAATCCCAAGCGGGGTAAATAAAGTCCGAAATTCCTCGATTTTATGCTGATTCCCCGACGCGATAATAATTCTGTTCATTTCTCTAAAACCTCCTCATTCATCCAGATCCGCCGCAGCTCCCCGTCGGCCAGAACAATCTGGATCTGTCTTTGACCGGCATGCCAGCCAAAGTCAATTTGGGTATAATTATAAACCTGCTGTTCATCAAAATCCATCTGCTGAACTAAAATTCTGCGGATTTCTTTCCGCTGCTGAGCATTCACATGCGTGATCGCCAGCGGTTTTTGACGCTGTGCGGACTGCATCAGATAATCGGTATTCACCCGAGCCTGGGCTTCCTGCGCCTCTAAATCCCCAAGCAAGGCCGCAATCAGCTGTTCATACAGATCTTTCAGCTGATAGGGATGCGGCAGCCGCTGCAGAAAAGCGCCGGCCCGCGCCATCAACGCAAAAGGACTTAAATCCGGATGATCTTGAAACACCTCCTGCAAACACTTTCGGCAGCGTCCGCTGTTGAGCAGCTTTTCAGTTGCCAGATCCACGCATTTTACAACCTCAAGATCAGCCGGACTCAGCCAGGCGGTTTCACACACCGAATAAGGCGGCTGGAATTCAAATTTCATCTGCCATCCTTCCGCAAGATTCATCATCGACGTCCCTTTCAGCAGTTTCAGAATGCCCACCTGCAGTTCACTGGGGGCAATCGCAAACAATCCGTTGTAAGAACGCTCAAAGCTGGCCAAATCTTCATAGGGCAGCCCGGCGATCAGATCCAGATGACAGAGGTAGCCGTGGTTCAATAATCGGCGGGTAACTTCGATCAGCCGCGGGTTATTCTGTCTGCGACAAACGGCTTCCAGGGTTTTGACATTCAGTGACTGAACGCCGATTTCAAAGCGATATCGGGACGGCAGAGCTTCCTGCTCAAAGAAATCCAGCATCGCTTCACTGATCGTATCGGCGACGACTTCAAACTGAAAATTAATTGTCGGCGGCAAGGTTTCGATAAAGCGCGCAATCCGCAGTGCCCGCTGGGGCATGACGTTGTAGGTTCGATCGAGAAATTTAACCTGTTTGACGGCATGCTTGGCTAACGGCGCCAACTGCCGCAATACGTAATCTTCGGAAAACATCCGCACTTGATTGTCGGCTGAGGACAGACAATAAGCACAATGATACGGACAGCCGCGGGATGTTTCCAGATACAGATAGCGATGCACCATGGAATCGGCGTCCATTGCCAGCCAATACGGACTCTCCAGCGTTTCCAGCCAGTTCAGGTCAACCCGGGCATACGCCACCGGACTGATGTAGTCACGGCTGACATAGCCGTCGATATCCCGATCCCCGCGTACAGCCTGCCAGAAAGTCTTTTCCCCTTCTCCCCGCAGCACAGCTTCAATTCCCGTATCCAGCCAGGCGGCGCACTCATAGGAAACTTCCGGCCCGCCGATCAAAATCCGAACCTGCGGCAGCTTACGCTTCAGGATGGCGATCCACGCGCGGGTCTGACGGGCATTCCAGATATACACCGATATCCCGATCACCTCCGGCTTCCGCAGCGCAATTTGATCACTGATCTGTTCCAGATCATCTTTAATCACAAATTCCATCAGTTCAACGTCCGCTTCGGGAATTCGGCTGACATACAGCCAGCGCAGCGCCAGATTTTTATGAATATATTTGGCGTTGAGCGTGGTAAGCACAACTTTCATATTTTATCACCTTTGCTATTCTAGCAGAAATCTTTCTGCTTGACCATCCCGCCGGCTCAGGGACAAGGCTTCCCTTAGGCATAATAAAAGATCTTCTCCCGGTCCATTGCAGAACTGAAGGGAAAAGATCGGATTTAAGCGTCAGTTTCTTCGTCAACCCACACGGCTGTAGGCACTTCGTTGAGAAGCTGATCGATCAGACGGTTCATTTCATCCACGCTGCGGCTGTTGTTTCTGGCGGAGAGCAGCGTCGTCCAGGTTTGGGGTTCCTCCGTTCGCTGAACCTGCAGCAGCATCATCGGCATCTGGAAGCTCTCAAAGCGCCGGCGGCAGCGCAGCCGCAGAATCGACGACAACGGCACGATCCGCAGCGTTTTTCCCGTTTCCAGCAGGATACCGTGATGAACAATCAGCTTAAAAGAAGGATAGTAAGCCGCCTTCGTAAAATCCTCAGCCAGCTGTCCGTACAGCCCGCCTTCCTCGGCATCGATTAACTGCATGCGGGCGTTTTTTATGTTTGCACGGGCACTGAGGATCAAAATCAGACCGGCAATGCCAATCCCGACCAGAACCATGACATTGGCCAGCGGAAAGGCATGTCGTGCCCCTTCCACCAGCATCATCGCGCCGATTTCCTGCGGCAGCGAGGTCATGTCAACATTTTCATCGATCAGCAGCTGCACGACTTCCAGCGCATATTCCTGCAGCTGTTCAGGAATGGCCGCGCTCAGACCTTCAACCACAACCGGCAGCGGTGCGATCTGTGTTTCGCCATAGCTGTAATCAATGATCGGCTGACAACGCTTCGCTGTTTCCTCACTCAGCATGACAATTCGCCATGACAGTCCGTCGGAAGCTAAATAATAATGATTGGTTTTGTAGCCGTCGCTGCCGCTGGCAAATTCTTCAGTACACAGCTGAATTTCATATTTTGCCCGTTCGTTGAGCAGCCTTACCTCAGTTAAAGGCATCGGCGCTGCCGGCTTGAACATGCGGTTAAGCAACCATGGCGAGGACAACGACCCTGCCAATAGGATAATGCCCAAGATCATCCGCCAGCGGTTTCGCTTAAAGACCGCGTCAATCGGTCCCAGCGTTCTCCATGGGGATTCCATTACAGCCCAGCCACATCGGCAGCCGTAACGGTATCGATCACCGCTTTGGCCAAGGCCACTGCCGCTTCCCCATCC